>VFQR01000164.1_pt1 | contig 141157 bp, 131 predicted proteins | sample 3512321 | NCBI WGS metagenome assembly VFQR01 (sample SAMN10412374, study PRJNA504923) | tailings metagenome | isolation source: Relicate 3 Philex TSF1 revegetated site | place: Philippines: Tuba, Benguet | collected 2017-08-29 | reverse complement strand
GCTTGGCCGGATCGACTTCCAGCACCATCACTTCGACTTCCTGCGAGGTCGAAACAATCTTGCCCGGATGGACGTTCTTCTTGGTCCAGCTCATCTCGGACACGTGCACGAGACCTTCCACGCCCGGCTCCAGCTCCACAAAGGCGCCGTAGTCGGTGATGTTGGTGACGCGGCCCATGAAGCGGGCGGTGACCGGATACTTGGACTTCACGCCCTCCCACGGATCGGCTTCCAGCTGCTTCATGCCGAGGCTGATGCGCTGGGTTTCCGGGTTCACGCGGATGACCTGCACCTTCACGGTCTGGCCGATCGAGAGAACCTCCGACGGATGGTTCACGCGGCGCCAGGCGATATCGGTGACATGCAGCAGGCCATCGACGCCGCCGAGATCAACGAACGCACCGTAATCGGTGATGTTCTTGACCACGCCGTCGAGGATCTGGCCTTCCTTGAGGTTGGACACCAGCTCGCTGCGGGCTTCGGCGCGGCTCTCTTCGAGCACGGCGCGACGCGAGACAACGATGTTGCCGCGGCGACGATCCATCTTGAGGATCTGGAAGGCGGTCGGCTGGCCCATGAGCGGACCGATGTCGCGCACCGGGCGCACATCGACCTGGCTGCCCGGCAGGAAGGCGACGGCACCCGACAGGTCGACGGTGAAACCGCCCTTGACCTTGCCGAAGATGATGCCTTCGACGCGCTGGTTGGCGTTGAAGCTCTGCTCGAGCTTTTCCCAGGCTTCTTCGCGGCGGGCCTTGTCGCGGCTGATCACCGCTTCGCCCATGGCATTCTCGATACGGTCGAGGAAGACCTCGACCACGTCGCCCACCTTGATCTCGGCGGCGCGGCCCGGGCCGGCGAATTCCTTCACAGGAACGCGGCCTTCGCACTTCAGACCGACATCGATGAGGGCGAAATCATTCTCGATCGCCACCACAATGCCCTTCACCACCGAACCTTCCATGGCGGAGGACGAGGTGAACGACTCTTCGAGCAGGGCGGCAAAATTCTCGTTGTCCGCGGAAAACTGTTCCGCAGCCTTAACGGCAGGACGCTTGGCCATATTGTCTCCTAGAGGGCCCCGGGGGTTGGTGGCCTGCCGGCGCTATTCTAAAGCGGCCGAGGGGCATGCAGGCATCCGGCGCGACGCGAACGACCGGAGGGTTGGTTGTCGGGCCTGAAACCGGCGTCAGGGTTTCAGGTGTTCAGCTATGATCTCCATAGCCGCAGTAACGGCGGCTTCTATAGCCAAATCCGAGGTATCCAGCAAGTGCGCATCGGCGGCGGGCTTCAGCGGCGCGGTGCTGCGGGCGCGGTCCTGCTCGTCGCGGCGGCGCAGATCCTCCAGCACGCGCTCGAAGGTCACGCTTTCTCCCTTGTCCATCAATTCCTTATGCCGGCGGTCGGCGCGGATATCATCCCGCGCCGTGACGAACAGCTTCACGGCCGCATCGGGGCAGACCACCGTGCCGATATCGCGGCCATCCAGCACCGCGCCGGCTTTGCCGCCCGGGGGCTGATGGGCGAAGCGGCGCTGATACTCCAGCAGAGCCGCCCGCACGCCCGGCACGGCGGCCACTTTCGAGGCCGCCAGACCGACCGCTTCGGTGCGCAGGTCTTTTGCCGCCAGATCGGAATCTTCCAGCGATTCCGCCATCCTGGCGGCAAAATCGGCATCGGCCGGATCGCCGCCGGCGCGCAGGACTTTCGACCCCACGGCCCGGTAGAGCGAGCCGGTATCGAGATAGGCATAGCCGTATCTATCGGCCAGCCGGCGGGCGAGCGTGCCCTTGCCGGCCGCCACGGGGCCATCGACGGCGATGATCACTGAACCAGTCATGGCCGTGTTGGTAGACATCCGGCCGGGCCATCGCAAGCGCCCGGCCATCCTGTTGCGGCCTGTTTCAGCCTGTTTCGTCCCGTTCGGGGGCCAGTTCCGTCCCGTTTGAGCCTGTTGGGGCCTGTTCGAGCCTGTTTGGTCCTGTTTGATCCCATGAGCGCCAGGTGAAAAGACCAGGAAATCAATCAGTTACTAATAGTCTCAAGGGTTTGGCAACATGCCAGGCTCACCGCATGGGCCTTCCGCGTCGCATCGGCCTTCCGGTTTCACGATGTCCAACAGCAGCCTGCCGCCAAGCAACGGACGGCCGATCACGAACAATACAAGAACATTGCCAACATTTCCAGCGCAAACGTCCCGTCCGGCCGCCCCGCCACCCTACGCCGGCGTCGGCCTCCGGCTACTCGCCGGCCAGCAGATCGGCGAAGCCGTGATTGACGTCGCGATGGTTGCCCTCGTCGGTGCGGGTGGCCAGCACGACATCGCGCAGCCGCGCATCCTCGGGCAGTTTCCAATAGTCGATGGCGATGCGCGGTGCCGGGAGATTCTCCTGCCGGCCGGCATCGATCTCGGCCAGATACTGGGTGTAGCTGACCACGGCCTCTTCCTCGAGATACCCGACGATGCGATGCGCGGTTTTGGGCGCCACCAGATAGAGCAGGAAGAAGGCATTGAAGAAACCGCCCTGCACCAGTAGCACCAGCAGGCGTTCGAAGGCATTGGGTTTGGCGATGGTGACAAAGACCATCAGATGCATGCGCTCGTTCTCGGCCTCTTCCAGCAGGGTATGAATCCAGCCGCGGTCATCCTTCATGCGGCGCAGGCATTTCAGATGCACCAGCATGCCGCCGACCATGCCGGGTACCGCCGCCACGGTTTCGAGCACCACGGCGCGGTGGCCGTAGCGTTTGGCAAAAAAACGCATCGGCGAAAAAGCGCATGAACTTCACCAGACCCAGCGCGAAGCGGTCGGAGAAATCGGCTGGCACATGATGTCGCGTGGTATCGCTGGCGGTCGCTGTGGTCATCGGGGATTCCTGTCGGGGTTGGCCGGGATAGCCTAGCCCATAGGGCTGCATAAAAAATGCGAAAATCCGCAACTTCATACGCATGTGTAGGCCGGACAACCCAGAAGTGTTGCCGCTCACACGACACACGGGTGAAATATTTCTGTCCCCGTGTCGGCCTGCTTGTCGGATTGCGCCATACTCCCGCGTCCTTGGAGTCGAACAGGAAGCTGCACCGATGCTTTACGCCATTCTTTGCTACAACGACGAAGCCGCCGTGGAGGCCTGGCCCAAGGCCAAGGACGACGCCGTGATCGCCAAGCGGCGCGCCGTCACCGGCAAACTGGCAGAACAGGGCCAACTCGGCCCCGTGCTGCGGCTGATGAACACTACCACGGCCACCACGGTGCGCTATGGCACTGAGCCGGTGGTGATCGATGGACCGTTCGCCGAGACCAAGGAACAGCTGCTCGGGCTGTATGTGATCGACGTCGCCTCGCTGGACGAGGCCGTCGCGGTGGCGCGCGAGATGGCCGGCCGCAATGGCGAAGGCGGCAGCGGCGCCTTCGAGATCCGGCCGCTGCGCACCTTCATTCCCGATACCGTCCAACGCGAGACCATGATGTCGTGACCGCCGATCTCGCCTGGATCGACACCGCATTCAAATCCGCCCGACCGCAGGCGGTGGCCGCATTGCTGCGCTACTTTCGCGGCGATCTGGACCGTGCGGAGGAAGCCTTCCAGGAAGCCTGCCTGCGCGCATTGCAGACCTGGCCCGACAAAGGCCCGCCGCGCGATCCGGCCGCCTGGCTGATTTTCGTCGGGCGCAATTCCGGCGTCGATGCGGCGCGCCGCAGCCTGAAACATGTCGCGCTGCCCGAGGACGACAGCCTGACGACGGGCGAGGATGTGCAGGACGACATGGCCGACCGACTGGATGGCGCCCAGTATCGCGACGACATCCTGCGGCTGCTGTTCATCTGCTGCCACCCCGATCTGCCGAACACGCAGCAGATTGCATTGGCCTTGCGGATCGTGTCGGGGTTGACGGTGGCCGAGATCGCCAGCGCCTTTCTGGTCAGCGACAGCGCGATGGAACAGCGGATCACGCGCGCCAAACGCCGCATCGCCGAAGCCGGCACCGCATTCGCCACGCCGGGTGCGGCCGAGCGCAGCGAGCGGCTCGGCACGGTAGCGGCGATGCTGTATCTGCTGTTCAACGAAGGCTATTCCGCCAGCGGCGGCGAGGCTCTGATCCGCCAGCCGCTCTGCGCCGAAGCCATCCGGCTGGCACGTCTGCTGCTGCGGCTGTTCCCCGCCGAACCGGAAATCCTCGGCCTGACCGCGCTGATGCTGCTGCAGCATGCGCGCGCCGAGGCGCGCCTCGATGACGCCGGCCAGATCGTGCTGCTGGACGATCAGGACCGCGCGCGCTGGGATGCCGACCTGATCAACGAGGGCCTAGCTTTGCTCGACAAGGCAATGCGCCACAAGCGGCCCGGCCCGATGCAGGTGCAGGCTGCCATCGCCGCGCTGCATGCGCGCGCCGCCAAACCTGAAGACACCGACTGGGCGCAGATCGTGCAGCTTTACACGGCACTGGAGGGAATGCAGCCCTCGCCGGTGATCGCGCTGAACCGCGCGGTCGCGGTATCGAAGGCCGAAAGCCCGGAAATTGCACTGGAGATGATCGAGCCGCTGGCGCCCGCGCTGGCCAATTACTTCTATTTCTTCGGTGTGAAGGGCGCGCTGCTGCAGCAGATCGGCCGCGACGACGAGGCCCGTATCGCCTTCGACCGCGCCATCGCGCTGGCCCGCACGCCGGCCGAGGCCGCCCATATCCGCCAGCATCTCGACAGGCTATCGCAGGACAACTGAAAGCGCCCGTCGCAAGGCGGGATCTAGCGTTTGTCCCATTTCTGCAGGATGGCATTCAGCTCGCCCGACACCTGCAATGCGGCGAGCGCCGTCTCCAGCCGTGCAGCGAGCTGCGGCCGGTTGCGCGGCACGGCAATGTAGCGTTCGATCTCGTTAAACGCGCGCGGCAGGAACGTGATCTGGTCCTGTAGCCGCTCCTGCCGGATCACATGCGCCAGGGTTCTTTCATCGCCGATCGCCAGAGTTACGCGGCCGGCCGCCAGCATGCGCAGCAGCTGGCGGTTGTCACCCGCTGTATCGTCCTTGCGCAACGCGGCGTCGGTGTCGAAGGGCACGCCGTATTTGAAGCCCTTGACCAGGCCGATGACATAGCGCTGCAGGTCGTCGTATCGCTCGAAACCGGCAGGATTGCCGCGCTGTACGGCAAACACCGTCCGCCCGGTGCGATACGGGCCAATCATGTGATATTTCTCGAAACGCTCTGGCAGGCCGATGAACTGAAACGCGGCGTCGACCTGCCCCTGGTCCAGCTTTTCCCGCACCCGGTTCCATGACATCGCCTCGAACCGCGGCTCGGCACCGGCCTGGCGCACCAGCGCGGTGACGAGTTCGACATCCAGTCCGACCAACGTGTCGCCCTGAAAGTAGTTGTAGGGTGCGAAATTGTCGTCGCAGGCAATCGACCATGTTTCAGCGCGCGAGGGTTGGGGATGCCACGCGAACAGGATGGCCAGCAGCGCAATATACAGACGCATATGCGGCCTTTCCGACGGTGGAACGAAAGCGTCCGGCCCGTCATTCCGCATGTCTAGCACCGATTGGCGCAGACGCTCCCATAACTAAACGATTAGACTCGGCGGCGATTATCGCTCCGCAGACGGCGGATTCAGCTTTGTCGAAAAACGATGCCCGCGAAGGCGGGCATCCAGACCTCTTCCCTCGCTACTCCCACTTCTTGAGAATCTGCGCCAATCCGCCGTTGCGGCGCAGATCGGCCAGCGCCTTGTCCAGTCGCGCGGCAATCTCCGGCTTGCTGCGCGGCACCGCGATATAGCGCGGCACCTCGGCAAAGGCCGGCTGCAGCACCTGCATCTGCGCATGCAGCCCGGCCTGCCGGGCGAAGTGGCTGAGCGCCTCGCGGTCGCCGATGATCAGATCGACACGCCCGGCCGCTAACATGCGCACCAGCTGCAGATTGTCGCCGGCCGTCATGTCCTTGGTCAGATGCGTGGCGCTATCGAAGGTGGCGCCGTAGGTGTAGCCACGCACGGTGCCGATGCGATAGCCGCGCAGATCGTCCGGGTTGCGCACCACAATGCCGGCGCCCGGGCGCGCGGCAAACACCGTTCGGCCGATGCGATGCGGCCCGATCATGAAATATTTCTCGAAACGGTCCGGCCGGCCGACGAACTGGAAGGCGGCATCGACCTCGCCGCGCTCCAGCATGTCCTGCACGCGAGTCCAGGACTGCGGCTCGAAATCCACCTCGGCACCAGCCTGCTTCACCATCGCGGCGACGATCTCGGCATCGAGTCCGACGACGCGGCCGGCATCGACGAAATTGTAGGGGGGAAAATTGTCGTCGCAGGCGATACGCCAGGTCTCCGCCTGCGCGCCGGAACCGGCCGGCAAGGCAAACAGCAGACCGGCCACCACGGATGCGACGATAACGCGCCGGCGCATGAGGGCTCCAGGAATGAGGCTGACGCCAGCCTACAGCACTGCCGGGACTACGGGAATATTCCTCAAGCCCGGCGGGCGCGTTTCTCATTTGCCCATTCCATAGGCGGCAGGCTAGGTCTGCAGCATGGAATGGGCATGGATACCGATCACCATCTGGGCTGCCGCCTGCCAGACGCTGCGTACCGGGTTGCAGAAGCAACTGAAGGGCCGGCTGAGCACCAATGGCGCCAGTTTCGTGCGCTTCGCCTACGGCCTGCCACTGGCGGTGGTCTATCTGGCGGCCTGCCTGTCTTTCACCGGCAGGCCCTTGCCGGCAGGACATCCTGAATTCTATGCCTGGGTGGCGCTCGGCGGCGTGGCGCAGATCCTCGCCACCAATCTGCTGATCCTGGCCCTGTCGATGCGCAACTTCGTAGTGGCGACGGCCTATTCCAAAACCGAAGCGCTGCAGGCCGCCGCCTTCGGCATGCTGATCCTGGCCGAGCCGGTCAGTATGGCCGGCGTTGCCGCCATCGTGATCGGCACGGTCGGCGTGCTGCTGATCTCGCTGAAGGACAGCGACAACGCAGTCAAATCCTTTCTGTTCGGCTGGATGGAAAAATCGGCGCTGATCGGTATCGGCTCGGGCGCGCTCTTCGCGGTCTCGGCGATCGGCTTCCGCGCGGCCTCGCTGTCGCTCGGCGAAGAGTTCCTGCCGCTGGCAGCGGCCACCACGCTGGTACATGCCATTGTCCTGCAGATCGCGCTGATGCTGGTCTATCTGCTGTGGCGCGAACCGGGCGAGATCACCCGCGTGATCGCCGCCTGGCGACCCGGTCTGGTGGTCGGCTTCGCCTCTGCCGCCGGTTCGGCCGGCTGGTTCACCGCCATGGCGCTGATGACGGCGGCTTACGTGCGCATGCTGGGCATGAGCGAAATGATCTTCACGTTTCTCATGTCGTATCTGGTGTTCCGCGAAAAGCCGTCGCGCACCGAGATCATCGGCGTGGTGGTGCTGCTGGCCGGCATCCTGCTCGGCCTCGCTGTGCGCAAATAAGGCTTGATCGGCGTCGCGTGGCTGACCAGATTAGCAGCATGAACAATGTCACTGACAATACGGCGCGCAGCCAGTATGAACTGCCGGTCGAGGGCGAGATCGTGTTCGCGCGTTATCGCCGCACCGGAAATACCGTGGCGATCCTGCATGTAGAAGCGCCGGTGAGCTTACGCGGTTCCGGCGCTGCCGGACGGCTGATGCAGGGCATCATCGAACTGGCGCGGCAGAAGAATGAAAAGTTGGTGCCGCTGTGCAGCTATGCCGTCGCCTGGATGAAACGGCATCCCGAGACGGCGGATCTGCTGGGATAATCGCAATCGCCGTTCCCGCGGCCGCCGGATGCCGAAATGAAAACGGGCGGCCCTTTCCTCGGGGCCGCCCGCTGCGCTTCAGATGCGGCGTTTTTTAAGCCACGATGAACTTGATCAGGAAGACCAGCGACACCGCCGCCATCACCGGATGAATGTCCTTGCCGCGGCCGGTGAAAATCTTCAGCACCACATAGGTGATGAAACCGAGGCCGATGCCGGTGGCGATCGAGAAGGTGAAGGGCATCATCACCGCGGTCACCACCGCCGGCAGATACTCGGTGATGTCTTCCCAGTCGACCTTGGCCAGGCTGCTGGCCATCACGCAGGCGACGAAAATCAGCGCCGGGGCGGTGGCATAGACCGGAATCGAGCCGGCCAGCGGTGCGAAGAACAGCGCCAGCAGGAACAGGATCGCCACCACCACGGCGGTCAACCCGGTGCGGCCACCGACGCGGATACCGGCCGCAGATTCGATGTAGCTGGTGGTGGTGGAGGTGCCGAGCGCGGCGCCGGCGATGGTCGCGGTCGAATCCGCCACCAGCGCACGGCCCAGATTCTTCAGCTTGCCGTCCTTGTCCATCAGGCCGGCGCGCGGCGCGACGGCCACCAGGGTGCCGGCGGTGTCGAACAGGTCGACCATCAGGAAGGCGAAGACGATGGTGAGCAGGCCGAGCGAGAGCGCACCGCCGATATCCATCTGCATCAGCGTGGGCGCCAGGCTGGGCGGGGCCGAAACCAGGCCGCCGAATTTCGACAGGCCAAGCGCGATGCCGAGTACGGTGACGCCGAGGATCGAGATCATGATCGCGCCCGGTACCTTGCGATAGTCGAGCACGGCAATGATGAAGAAGCCGAGGATCGCCATGCCGACGGCCGGGCTCATCAGCTTGCCCAGACCGACCAGCGTGGCGGCGTGATCGACGACGATGCCGGCATTCTTCAGGCCGATCAGACCCAGGAACAACCCGATACCGGCGCCGATGGCATATTTCTGCGACATCGGGATCGAGTTGATGATCTTTTCGCGTACCGGCAGCAGCGAGAGGATCAGGAACAGCACACCGGACACGAAGACCGCGCCGAGCGCGATCTGCCAGCTATGGCCCATGCCGAGCACGACGCCATAGGTGAAATAGGCATTCAGGCCCATGCCCGGCGCCAGCGCCACCGGATAATTCGCATACAGACCCATGATTGCCGTGCCGATGGCGGCGGCAAGGCAGGTGGCGACGAAAGCCGCGCCCTTGTCGATGCCGGCATCGCCCAGGATCGCCGGATTGACGAAGATGATATAGGCCATGGTGAGGAAGGTGGTGACACCGGCAAGGACTTCGGTTTTCACCGTCGTGCCGTTCTCACGCAGTTTGAAAAACTGGTCGAGCATGGATGTTATCCCCCATTGCATGCTGCATCGGCGGTGCGCACCCCCCGGCACGCCTCCCCACCGAATCATGCTTTCGACTTTAGTATGAAACGGAACGGTAAAACACAGAATCCTTGCGACTCGTCATGACCTTACGGTCATGCCGCGAGGCTCTGTTCCACCCAGCGCTGCAGTTGCGGCAGCGGCATGGCCCCGGCGATGCGGGCGACCTCCCGGCCGCCGCGAAACAGGGCGAGCGTCGGAATCGAGCGGATCTGGAAGCGGGCCGCCAGGCCCTGCTCGGCCTCGGTATCCAGCTTGCCGACCCGAAGGCGCGGTTCGAAGGCGGCGGCGGCCTGGTCGATCACCGGGGCCATCATGCGGCAGGGCCCGCACCACTCGGCCCAGAAATCGACCAGCAGCGGCAGATCGGCGGCCCCGGCATGACGGTCGAAATTGCCTGCCGTCAGCGCCAGCGGCCGGCCAGTGAACAGCGGCTGGTGGCATTTGCCGCATTTGCCCGCCTCGGACTGGCGACCGGCGGCCATGCGATTGAGCGCCGCGCAATGCGGACAGGGGATAATCAGTTGATCGGCCATCGTTAAATCCTCCGGTTCGGCAACTGCCGCGCCGCGTTTCCCTGCAGATGGGATCGGTGCGGAGCAAACACAAGTCCGGCGCAGCGGCGAATCCGCTACCCGTCGCCGCACTTCTGTGGAATCCTTCGGTCAGGGTTAAACGCTGTTCCGTCCGTCCGAGACCGGCAGCTTCAGAACCGGTCCCATGCCGTCCAGGCCTGCCGCATCTCATGCAGCACAGAGGAGACCGATCATGCCCAACATGTCTCAAACCTCGCCCAGTGTAGGCAAAGCAACCCGCGTCGCCGCGATTGTCGGCCCCTATACCGCCGGCAAGACCAGCCTGATGGAGGCGCTGCTGTTCGTCGCCGGCGCGATTCCGCGCAAGGGGTCGGTGGCGGCCGGCACATCGCTCGGCGATGCCAGCGCCGAAGCCCGCAGCCGTCAGATGACCGTTGAGCCGAATGTCGCGCAGTGCCGCTTCCTCGACGAGTCCTGGATCTTCCTCGACTGCCCCGGATCGGTTGAACTGGCGCAGGAAGCCATGAGCGCGCTGATGGTGGCCGATATCGCCATCGTGGTGGCTGAGCCCGATCCGGCGCGCGCCGTGACGCTGGCGCCGCTGCTGCGTTTCCTCGACGAGCGCCGCATTCCGCATATCCTGTTCGTCAACAAGCTGGACAAGACCAGCCTCCGCATGCGCGACCTGCTCGCCGCGCTGCAGGTCGTCTCAGCCAAGCCGCTGGTGCTGCGCGAAGTACCGATCCGCGAGAATGACACCATCACTGGCTATGTCGACCTGGTCTCCGAACGCGCCTATCTGTGGCGCGACAACAAGGTTTCCGATCTGATCGAAATGCCCGACAGCGTGCGCCCGCGCGAAACCGAGGCGCGCCAACAACTGCTGGAAACCATCGCCGATTTCGACGACAGCCTGCTGGAACAGTTGCTGGAAGACCGCGTGCCGGCGCCGCAGGATATTTACGCGCGCCTGCGCAAGGATCTGGCCGAGGATCTCATCGTGCCGGTCTTTTTCGGCTCGGCCGAACACGGCAACGGTGTGCTGCGCCTGTGGAAGGCGTTGCGCCACGAGGCACCGCATCACGAGGAGACGATGACGCGGCTGGATGTCGACGCAGACGGCGGCACGCTGAGTGCCACCGTGTTCAAGACCCTGCACCAGTCGCATACCGGCAAGCTGAGCCTGGCGCGGCTATGGCGCGGACAGATCGCCGAAAATGCACAGCTCGGCGGCCGGCGCCTGAGCGGTCTGTATCGCCTGATGGGCGGGCAGAGCGAAAAGCTGCCGCAGGCGCAGGCAGGCGATATCGTGGGCCTCGGCCGTCTCGACGACATCGCCACCGGCCAGCATCTGAACGGGGACGGGGTCGGCCGTAGTATCGTCGACTGGCCGCGCCCCGCCCAGCCGGTACATGCCATCGCGCTGCATCCGACCGACCGCAAGGACGAAGTGAAGCTGAGCGCGGCACTGCACAAGCTCTGCGAGGAGGATCCGAGTCTGGTCGTTGAGCAGGGCGGCGGCGAATTGCGATTGAAGGGCCAGGGCGAAATCCACCTGAAGCTCAGCCTCGACAAGCTGCTGAACCGCTTCAATGTCGGCGTGCGCAGCAGCGCGCCGCACACCGAATATCGCGAAACTATCCGCCACGGCACGCAGCAGCATGCCCGTTTCAAGCGGCAGTCAGGCGGCCATGGCCAGTTCGCCGATATCAAGGTGGAGATCGCACCGCTGCCGCGCGGCGAAGGCTATCGTTTCGTCAACCGTGTGGTCGGCGGCGCGATCCCGAAGAACTTCATCCCGGCCGTGGATGAAGGCATCCGGGAATCGCTGGCGAAAGGTCCGCTGGGTTTCCCGGTGGTCGACGTCATGGTGACGCTGACTGACGGGCAGTATCACTCGGTCGACTCGTCAGATCAGGCCTTCCGCACCTGCGGCGGTCTGGCGATGAGCGAAGGCCTGGCGAAATGCGCGCCGGTGCTGCTGGAGCCGATCCAGGCCGTCACCTTCACGGTGCCGACCGAATATACGGCGAAGGTGCATGCCATCGTGTCGTCGCGACGCGGCCAGATCCTCGGTATCAGCGCGCGCGCCGACTGGCCGGGCTGGGACGAAATCGACTGCTATCTGCCGGAGGCCGAGATGCAGGACCTCGCCGTCGAACTGCGCTCGATGACGCTGGGCGTCGGCGGCTTCAGCGCCAAATTCGACCATCTGCAGGAACTGGCCGGTAAGCTGGCCGACCGCGTGGTGGAGGATCGCCGGCGCGTGCTGGCCGCGGCGTGATTGGATCAGACCGCGAGTTCATTGCGGCGGAGGAGGAGTACCGCTGTCTCGCGGCTGGAATGTCGGTGCGATTGAAGTGCGATGAGGTACGTTGGGCCTAGCAACGAGCCGGAGGCAGAAGGTGTTTTTTGCCGCCGGTCCCGCACGGCTTAATCTGCATCCGCCACGGCCTTGAGGATGCCCGGATGGAAGCTCGCTGCGTAGGTATAGGTCGGGGCATCGCCGTCGCGGTCGTCGGTCTCGAAGACCTGCACGGCGACGAACATGTCGACCTTGAGGCCATCGGCGCCGAGCGGACAGGTCAGCCGGCGCGTCAGGCCAGTCCGTCCGCTAGGTGCGCGATAGCGCGTCTCTGAATAGGCCGGCAGCCGGGCGTCGCGCGCCAGTCGGTAGAGGCTGTTGACGTATTCGGCGTACTCCCTGTTGGGATTGATGTCTTCGATATAATGGCCGGTGAGATCGAGCCCGGCATGCTCGGCCAGCCGGCTGCCGACCAGACGGAAACGGAAGCGCGTCGCATTCTCCGTCGCCTCGATCAGCGCGGCGTAAGGCAGCAACTCGGCGCCGAGCGCCAGCGGATCGCTGGCGGCCCGGCCCGGCAGCAGATCCGGACCGGGCCGCGCCGCACGCCACAAGGCGAGCAGACGCGCGATACGGCGGTCCAGCAGCCAGGGCCGGGATGTCGCCGCATCGCTCATGGTGTCTGCCTCAGGCCTGGCCTGTCAGGCCGGTGGAACGGTGGCCTGGAAGGATGGCCGTGCGAACAGGCGGTCGGCGAAGCTCGCCGCCTTCTGATACTGCTGGCGCCAGCCGATGCCGGCATAGCGGAAATCCATATAGCCCAGCGCGCAGGCCAGCGTGACGGTGCCGATATCGACGCGGTCGCCAAGACCGTTGGCGATGGCATCGATTTCGGCCAGCGCACCATGCACCTTCTTCATCTGGCCTTCGGACCAGGCGGCCCAGCGCTTGTCTTCCGGCCGCAGGAAGCCTTCGTAACGCGCCAGCAGCGCGGCATCCAGCAGACCGTCGCCCAGCGCCTGCTGGCGCAGCGCGTTCCAGCGCGCGGCGCCCGCAGCGGGGAAGAATTTCGGCTTGTCGTGCAGCGTGTCGAGATACTCGCAGATCACCCGGCTGTCGAAGAGATGCAGGCCGTCCGCGGTGACCAGCGTGGGGACCTTGGCGACCGGATTGGCCTTGGCGACTTCGGGATTCTGGTCGACCGGCGTGGTCGGCGTGGCGAGGCGTTCGATCTTGTCATTCAGACCGGTTTCAAGGGCGAGCACGATGACCTTGCGGACATACGGCGAGGTCGGCGAGTAGTACAGCTTCATTGTTTGTCCCCAGACGGAGTTTTTTCTCAGCGCCGGCAGCCTAGCCTTCGCCCGCCGTCAATGCCATGCGGACAATTCCCGGAATTTGCGGGCGCCGGGGAGACATTCGGAAAAAAACGCCGGCTGGCGGGAAAGCCCGCAGCCGGCGTGAAGTGTCCGTCTCGCCACCCGGGGCCGAGCCTAAGCCCAGCAGCCGGGGTACTCGCAGCCCGATGCGCCTCGGCATCGGATGCCGATCTTCATAAAGCAGATTTCATGCCAGCGTTTTCAGGGCGGTTTGGGGCATTTTGCGCGGATAAAGTCGCGCACGTTGCCCAAGAGGCGGGCGGCCAGACGCGCGACTGCCCAGCAGCGAGGCAGGCCGTGCGCGGAGGATTGCAGGCGTTCAGGACAGCGGCAGCAGCTCGACCGCGACGCCGATCCGGTGCGGCCCGCCCCCCAGAACCACGCCGCGCACCGGGCTGATATCGCCGTAATCGCGCCCGATCGCGGCCACCACATGCTCGTCCGAGCAGATCAGGTTGTTGGTCGGATCGAGGTCGATCCAGCCGAGCGAAGGCCCACACCAGACGCTGAGCCAGGCGTGACTGGCATCAGCACCGCGTAATCCGGTCTCGGGGTTATCGCCGGCCCTCAGTGTACGGATGTAACCCGACACATAGCGCGCCGCGAGCCCGAGTCCGCGCAGCATGGCGATCTGCAGATGCGCGAAATCCTGGCAGACGCCAGCGCGCTTCTGCATCACGGCAGCAACCGGCGTGAAGATTTCGGTGGCCGTCGGGTCGTAGCGGAAATCGGTAAAGATGCGCCGGGTCAGATCGCGCGCAGCTTCCAGCACCGGACGGCCGGGGGTGAAACTCTGCAGCGCATACTGGATTGCCTCGTCGCTCGGCAGCGCCAGCGGCGAATCATGCACGAATTCGCTTTCCAGTATGGCCTCGGGGAAGCCGTCGCCGGCCAGCGCGTCGCGAATCTCTTCCCAGGCGGGCGTCGCCTGCGGATCCGGCGGCGTGAAGGCGTCGACCTCGATCTCGGCACGCAGTTCGACATCGAAGCGGGTATGCGACTCTTCAAGCGTCAGATAGGCGACGCGATTGCCAAAATGGTCGCGCTGTTCGGCCATGCGGCCGGCATTGGGGCTGGTACTGACCGCGCAGTGCTTCACGCGCTGGCGCGGCAGATCGGGCAAGGCCAGATGCAGCATGTGATGCGAGATATCGACCGCCCAGGAATAGCTGTAGGAGGTGGTATGGCGCAGACGATATTTCATCAGGAGCCAAAACCGAAAGCGCGCGCCACCTGCACATGGCTGAAATAGGTGCGCGAGAGCTGATCGGAAATATCCATCAGTGCATCGCCGGCCGCATCCAGGCTGCCGCGCAGGCGGGCTGCCAGCTGGATCATCTCCTCGCGCTTGATCTCGTCGCGATCGAACAGTCCGACCAGATCGGCGAACGGACGCGCCAGCGCCAAGCAGTCGGCCCCGCGCGGCGGCGCCTCGGAATTCGGCAACGTATCGAGATGCTGCGCCATCGCATTGAGCTGGAACGCCAGGGCATGCGGATTGCTGCCATCCAGCAGCAGCAGGTCGAACACCGCGGCGGCCTGCAGCGAGGCACGGTAGCGCCGGCGATAGGTCAGCGTAGAATCGCTGACCTCCAGCGCGATGCGGAAAGCGCTGTCGCTGTTGGCGCCCAGCACCGTGGTCGCTGCTGAAACGCTGCGGGTGATGAAGACAGCACGTTCCAGCCGGCGGCCGAAATCGATGAAGCGCCAGCCCGAGCCGCGCGTCATATGTTCGGCCAGCATGCCGGCAATCGCCGCCGTGGCGCGGATCATCTGGTCGCAGAATTCCAGCATGGCATCGGCGTCGCCGGTCGCACCCGGCCGGCTCTGGCGCAGTTCGCCCAGCAGGTGATTGAACATGCGCCACATATCGGCCGAGAAGCGATGGCGCGACACCGCCGCCAGCCGCTCGATGCCATCCAGTGTCTGGCCCAGCAGTTGGCCAGAAGTGCAGGCGCGGGTGATCGCACTGGCAAACACGGCGCTGTCGGGCGGCGCACCGGCAGCGCGCTGGTCCAGGATGCCGCAGCGTGCCAGCGCACGCGCCAGCACCGCCATTTCCACCATGTCGCGCGCCGAGGCGAATTCGCCGACGAGGCGGGACAGGACCGCGCGCAGCAGGCGCGCGCCATCGTCCAGCCGCTCGACGCTGCGGCCGAGCCAGAACAGATCGTCGGCGACGCGACTCTGCAGAGTGCCGGAGGAGCGCCGCAGCGTCAGGCGCTGGCGGGTGCTGCTGCCGCGAATGACGGTGGGCGACTGGTCCTTCGCCACCACCCAGACATCCTTGTTGATGCCGCCGCGCTGCAGCGTCGCGCCGAAGGGATCGTTGCGCGCCGGCACGCGGGCCAGCCCGCCCGGCATCACCACATAATCGTCGCCATCGGCTACCAGCTGCACGCGCAGCAGGATCGGCTGCGGCTCCAGTCCGTTCGGGCCGAGTCCGGGCGACACGGAGGGCACAATACATTCCTGCGCCACGTAATCCGAGGGGTGCGCCTTGATCTGCGCCAGCAGGCTGGCGCGTTCCGCATCGGGCAGAGCTGCGACAGCGACCGGACGGTCCGTCAGGCCATAGGCGCTGCGCACCACCATCTTCTCGAAATTCTGCTCGACTTCTGCCAGCGCGTAAGACTGACCGCACCACCAGGTCGCAATCGACGGCATCGCCAGGTCTTCACCCAGCAGATGCTGCGACAGCTTGGGCAGGAAGGCCTGCAGGCCCGGCGCGCCGGCCAGGCCGCTGCCGATGGCGTTGCACACGGCCACCTGGCCATCGCGTGCCGCCTGCATCAGGCCGACGACACCCAGCGTGGAGTCGGCGCGCAGTTCCAGCGGGTCGCACCATTCGCCATCGAGACGTCGCACGATCACGTCGACCGGTTCGAGTCCGGCCAGGGTTTTGAGGAAGACGCGGCCCTCGCGCATGGTGAGGTCGGCGCCTTCCACCAGCGTGGCACCGAGTTCGCGCGCCAGATAGATATGCTCGAAATAGGCTTCGTTATACGGACCCGGCGTCAGCAGCACGAGACGCGGATTGTCGGGCGCCGCGCCATTGGCCAGCTTCGGCGCGCGATTGGCAAGGTCAGCCTGCCAGTATTCGAAATAGGCATTCAGCGGCCGTACGCGGCATTGCCGCAATGCCTGGCCGAGCAGGCGCGACATCACGCGGCGGTTCTGCAACGCGTAGCCGGCGCCCGCAGGCGCCTGCGTGCGATCAGCGATCACGCGCCAGATGCCGTCCGGCCCGCGCACCAGTTCGGCGGCATAGTGCTGCAGCATGCGGCCGCCCTGCTGGCCGGAGGTGTTGCGGGCGGCGCGCAGGAAATCGCGATGGCCATAGACCAGCGCCGGCGGAATGCGGCCACCGCGCAGCAGATCCATCGGACCGTAGAGATCGCGCAGCACGGCATCGAGCAGACGCGCACGCTGCACCAGCCCGGCTTCGATGGTGGCCCACTCCTCGGCCGAGAGCAGCACTGGCACCGGATCGAGCCGCCACGGCCGCTGTTCGGGCAATGGCGGCGCAATCGCTCCGCCGGTGCCATCGGGAAGTTCATACAGGTTGTAGGTGACGCCTTCGTCGTCGAGATACTGACGGCCGCGTTCGGCGCGCTCCTGCAGGCCGACCGGCCCGAGTTCGCTCAGGGTCGCGAGCAGCGGCTGCCAGTGCCCGCGGATGAGGCCCTGGCCGGTCACCATCTCATCGTAAGCTTCGGCCGGGATTCCCGAAGCTGGCGCCAGTTGGGAAACCGGGGCCTTCAGGGGCGAATTCACAAGGCTACCCTTCGCGGTCCGAATCGGGACCGAAGTTTAACCGGTTCGCAGGTCGAGGGTAAGCGGCTGTTCGCGCGAGGCCGACGGTTGCGGCACCGGCATATGGCCTGGCGTATGGCCCATGGCGAAAAAGCGGGCACGACGGCGGGCCTCGGCCTCGTTGGCGTTGACCGGGAAGGTGTCGTAGTTGCGTCCGCCGGGATGCGCAACATGGTAGGTGCACCCGCCCAGCGAGCGGCCCGACCAGCTGTCGAACAGGTCGAATGCCAGCGGCGTATGCACGCCGATGGAGGGATGCATGGCGCTCGGCGGTCCCCAGGCCTTGTAGCGGACGCCCGCTACATATTCGCCCGGCACGCCGGTGGCACGCAAAGGTACGGCGCGACCGTTGCAGGCCACGACATGGCGGTCCTCGACCAGGCCGCGTATCTTGACCTGCACGCGCTCGACGGACGAGTCGACATAGCGTGCCGTGCCGCTGCCGGTGGCCTCCTCGCCCAGCACATGCCAGGGCTCCAGCGCATGGCGCAGCTCCAGTTCCATGCCGCGCGCCGCCATCTCGCCAATTTTCGGGAAGCGGAATTCGGCATGGGCGGCAAACCAGTTCGGATCGAAGCCGAAGCCCTGCCGGTTGAGATCGTCGAGTACATCGTTGAAATCCTGCAGGCAGAAATGCGGTAGCAGGAATTCGTCATGCAGACGCGTGCCCCAGCGGATTGGTTTGCGGTCGTAGGGCGTCTCGGCGAAGGCGGCGAGCAGGCTGCGCAGCAGCAACTGCTGCGCCAGGCTCATGCGCAGGTCGGGCGGCATCTCGAAGGCGCGCAGCTCCACCAGCCCGAGGCGGCCGGTCGGACCATCGGGCGAATAGAGCTTGTCGATGCAGAATTCGGTGCGGTGGGTATTGCCGGTGATATCGACCAGCACGTTACGGAAGATGCGGTCGACCATCCAGGGCGCCGGATCGGGATGTTTCGCGACTTCGTCGAAGGCGATCTGCAGATTGACCAGCGCATCGTCGCGGCCTTCATCCACGCGCGGATGCTGCGAGGTCGGCCCGATAAAAAGGCCGGAGAAGAGATATGAGAGCGAGGGGTGGTTCTGCCAGTAGCCGACCAGGCTTTTCAGCAGATCGGGCCGGCGCAGGAAGGGACTGTCGGCCGGCGTGGCCGCACCCATCACCACATGGTTGCCGCCACCGGTGCCGACATGGCGGCCATCGAGCATGAATTTCTCGGTGCCGAGCCGGGTCTGCCGCGCCTCTTCGTAGAGGATCGTGCTCTTCTCGGTCAGTTCGCGCCAACTCCCGGAGGGATGAATGTTGACTTCGATCACACCGGGATCGGGCGTCACACTGAAATGCAGCAGGCGCGCATCGCGCGGCGGCAGATAGCCTTCGATCACCACCTTCTTGCCGAGAGTCGCGGCGGTGTCTTCGATAGCAGTGACGAGATCGAGATAGTCTTCCGCCTGCTCCAGCGGCGGCATGAAGACATGCAAAAGCCCGCCGCGCGGCTCGATGCACATCGCGGTGCGCACCACGCCGGCGTCGGATTGCTGGTTCTTCGGCAGCGGCACCTGCTCGCGCGGGCCAAGAAGATTTCCTGCCGCGGCGGCGTAATTGCGGCCCTGCGCCCAGGCCTGCATGCGGTCGCTCACCACACGATGCGCCTGCCGGAACTGCTCATGCGGCGGCAGCGGCGCTTGCGGCTGCATAGTGTCAGGCGTGTGCTGGTAGGGATAGTCCTTCGCCACCACCCAGGGCAGCGAGTCCAGCGGCAAACGAAAGCCCATCGGCGAATCGCCCGGCAGCAGATACATGGTCTGCGGCCGGAAAAACCACGGGCCCGAGCGCCAGCGTTTCACGTCGCCATGGCCCTCGCGCGTCAGCGGCAAGGCATAGCCGACGACCTTGTCCAGACCCTGTTCGAAGATGCGGGCAAGCCGGGTCCGCTCTTCCGGATCCTTCAGGTGCGACATGAACGGATCGACATTCACCGGCAGGCGCCGCTCGCGCCACAGGTAATACCAGAGGTCCTCGAAGCCGGGAATGCGATAGCCGGGATCGAGCTGCAGTCGTTCGGCCAGCATCGCCGTGAAGATATCGGCATCCGATACGTTAGCGCCGTCTCCGGCATCCTCGTCGGCCGCCAGCAGCGCACGGTCGCGCCAGACCGGTTCGCCATCGCGGCGCCAGTGGCACGACAGCGCCCAGCGCGGCAGCTGCTCGCCCGGATACCATTTGCCCTGGCCGTAATGCAGCAGCGGCGAGACGGCGAAACGGTCGGCCAGCCGGCGCAGCAGTTTGCCAGCCAGCAGCCGTTTATTGGGACCCAGCGCGGCAGTGTTCCATTCCGCGCCTTCCATATCGTCGATGGACACGAAGGTCGGCTCGCCGCCCATGGTGAGCCGCAGGTCGGCAGCATTGAGCCGCGCATCCACTGCGTCGCCAAGGCGCAGCATCTTTTCCCAATCCAAGTCCGAAATCGGCTTGGTGACGCGCGGCGTCTCGGCAAAGCGCGTGACCTTCATGTCGTAGGAAAAATCGACCTCGGCCTTTTCGATGGCACCGCTGATCGCGGCGGCCGATTGCGGCTCGGGCGTAGCGGCGAGCGGAATATGCCCCTCGCCCGCCATCAGGCCGGAGGTCGGATCGAGCCCGATCCAGCCCGCGCCGGGCAGATAGACCTCGACCCAAGCGTGGAGATCGGTGAAATCCGCTGCCGGGCCTTCGGGACCCTCAATGGGTTTCACATCGGCCACCAGCTGGATCAGGTAGCCGGAAACGAACCGTGTCGCGAAGCCGAGATGCCGCAGGGCCTGCACTAGCAGCCAGGAGGTGTCGCGGCAGGACCCACTGCCCAGTTGCAACGTTTCTTCCGCCGTCTGCACGCCGGGTTCGAGGCGGATGAGGTATTTGATCTCGTTCGACAGGCGCTGGTTGAGCCCGACGAGAAAATCGATGGTGCGCGTCTTGTCGCGCGGTACGGAGGCGAGCCAGCGGCTGAGCAGCGGGCCGGGCTCGTCGACGCGCTGGAACGGCGCGATCTCCTCCTTCAGGCCGGGATCGTAGTCGAAGGGAAACTCTTCCGCCTGCGGCTCGAGGAAGAAATCGAAGGGATTGATCACCGCCATATCGGCGACGAGATCGACCGTGACGTCGAAATGATCCGTGCGCTCGGGGAAGACCAAGCGCGCAAGATAGTTGCCCTGCGGATCCTGCTGCCAGTTGAGGAAATGGTCGGCCGGCGAAATCTTCAGCGAATAGCTGACGATCGGCGTCCGGCAATGCGGCGCCGGCCGCAGGCGGATCACCTGCGGGCCGAGGCTGATCAGCCGGTCGTAGCGGTAGGTGGTGCGGTGGTGCAGGGCGACCTGGATGCTCATTGACGTCTCTTGCGCGCTCTCGGCGAGAAGTTTATGCAGACGATGCAATCGGTATGCCGGCCCGCTGTCCAGTGAAAACGACCGAAGCCGCCCGCAGTTGCCCTTGCCGCAGCCGACCGGTCCTAATTTTAGGCAAAGCCGTCAGAATCCGGTAGCGGCCCCGTCGCTGCGCGGATCGGTGGCGCCTTCCAGCACGCCGTCGGCATGGCGGACAATGGCGCCGGCATGGCCCATGGTGCCGGTGAAGGCCCCGAGCATTTCAACATTGTGGCCGGCCGATTTCAGCGCCGCGACAAGGCCGGGATCGAAGCGGCTCTCCAACTTGAGCGTCACGCTGTTCTCGCCCCAGGTCTTGCCCAGCAGCCAGCGCGGCGCCGTTACGGCCTGCTGCAGCCCCTGGGCGAACAGGCCGTAGCGGGTGAAGATGGCGGACTGGGTCTGCGGCTGGCCCTCGCCGCCCATCGTGCCGTAGACCATGGTGCGGCCATCGCTGAACCGCGCCAGTGCCGGATTGAGCGTGTGAAACGGCATGCGACCGGGTTGCAACAGACGCGGGCCGCTTCCCTCGAGCAGGAAGCTGGAGCCGCGGTTCTGCCAGTTGATGCCGGTTTCCTCCAGCACGCAGCCGGAGCCGAACTCGAAATAGATCGACTGGATAAAACTGACCGCCAGCCCGTTGCCGTCGATGGCGCCCATCCAGGTGGTGTCGCCGCCGGAGGCCGGCTGCGGCCAGGGCAGCGCAACCTTGGGGTCGATCTTCGCCGCCAGCGCATCCAGCACAGCGGCCTCCAGATATTTTTCCGGCGGTTCCGGCATCGCTGCAGGATCGCCGACGATGCGGTCGCGTACGAGAAACGCCTGCTTGGTGGCTTCCACCAAACCATGGATGTGATCGAAACCTTCGGCCTGGGTCACGCCGAGCCGCTCGAACAGCGCCAGGATCATCAGCGACGACAGGCCCTGGGTCGGCGGCGGGAAGTTGAACAACCGCGCGGCGTTCAGCGCCACGCTGAGCGGTGCGACGCGGCGGGCCTGATGCTGTGCCAGATCCTCGGCGGTCACCGGGCTGCCGGCCTTGGCCAGATCGGCAGCGATCCGCTTCGCCAGTTGGCCGCGATAGAAATCCTCCGTCCCGGCCGCACCGATGGCTTTCAGCGTTGCGCCGAGCGCGGCCAGCTTCATCAGGCTGCGTTCGGCCGGCGGCTTGCCATCGGGCAGGAAACGCGCGGCGAAACCCGGCGCGTCCTTCAGCTCCGGCATTTTCTCGGTCGTCAGATCGTGCTGGCTCTGCGTAACGGCAAACCCGTTCTCGGCATGCCAGACCGCCTCCTGCACCAGCCGCGACAGCGGCAGTTTGCCGCCGAGTTCGGCACTGAGCTTCAGTGCTTCGCCCCAGCCGCTCACCGTGGCGGCCACGGTATTGGCGGCCAGCGGTCCGCGCCACGGAATGCTGCTCAGACCCTTCGACTTGTAGAGATCGGGCGTGGCTGCAGCTGCGGCACGGCCGCAGGCCTCCACCGCCACCGGATCGCGGCCGGGTGCGGCGATCAGCCAGAAGCCGTCGCCGCCAATACCGGTCATATGCGGATAGACCACGGTGAGGCAGGCGGCCATCGCCACCGTCGCCTCGATGGCATTGCCGCCTTCGCGCAGCACGGCGAGGCCGGCTTCCGAGGCCAGATGATGCGGTGCGGTGACCATGCCCCGGCGGGCGCGCGGTGTATTCAGCATGTTTCGTTCTTACGACAGCGCGGCAGGCAAGACCAGCCTCACCAGCCGATGGCGCGCGGCAGCCAGGTGGCGATGCCGGGCGTGTAGAACAGGATCACCACGGCCGCGACCTGCAGCAGAATGAAGGGGATCACGCCCTTGTAGATATCCAGCGTCGTCACCTGCGGCGGGGCCACGCCGCGCAGGTAGAACAGCGCCCAGCCGAAGGGCGGTGTCAGGAATGAGGTCTGCATATTGAGCGCGATCAGGGTGGCGACCCAGACCAGATCGACGCCGGCGGCCTGCAGCACCGGCAGGAACAACGGCACGACGATATAGCTGATCTCGATCCATTCGATGAAGAAACCGAGGATGAAGATCAGGACCATCATGAACCACAGCACGCCCTCGATACCGCCGGGGACGAGCTTGAAGAAATCGTGCACCAGCTGCTCGCCCTGCAGGCCGCGGAAGGCCAGCGCGAAAACCTGGGCGCAGATCAGGATGAACATCATCGAGGCGGTGATCCGCCCGGTGGCGTGGACAGTCTCTTTCAGCATTTTCCAGTTGAACCGCCCGGCAATCGCCGCCACGACAATACTGCCCAGCGCGCCCATCGAGGCAGCCTCAGTAGGAGCAGCCACACCGCCGATGATCGAGCCCAGCACCGCCAGCACCAGCGCGATCGGCGGCAGGCCGACCCTGAAGGTCTTGCGCAGCAGCTCCTGCCGACTCATGGCGAAGCGTTCCTCGGCCGGGATCGGCGGCACCATATCGGGCCGCACCATGCCCATCACCAGAAGGTAGATGCAGAAGATACCGGCCAGCATCATGCCGGGCAGCAGGGCGGCGGCGAATAGTGTGCCGACCGATTGGCCCAGGATATCGGCCAGCAGGATGATCAGCGTGCTGGGCGGGATGATCTGGCCTAGCGTGCCCGAGGCGCAGATCGTGCCGCAGGCGACGCTCTTGTTGTAACCGCGCTTGAGCAGCGTGGGCAGCGTGAGCAAGCCCAGAGTTACGATCGTGGCGCCGACGATGCCGGTGGTGGCGCCCATCAGCACGCCGACCAGCACGATGCCGATGCCCATGCCGCCGCGTAAGCCTCCGGAGAGGTGCCCGATGACTTCCATCAACTCGTCGGCGATGCGCGATTTCTCCAGCATCATGCCCATGAAAACGAACAGCGGAATCGCGATCAGGGTGTAATTGGCCGTCACGCCGTAGATGCGCGCCGGCAGCAGGTTGAACAGCAGCGGGCCAAAGCCGATCCAGCCGAAGAAGAATCCACTGATCGCCAGCGTCAGCGCGACCGGGATGCCGAGCGCCAGCAATACGAAGAAGGACGCGATGCAGCTCAGCGCCAGGATTTCATTCAGCGGCATGTTCGAAGGGCTTGTCCGGTTGCGCGGCGGGCGGAACTGCGCCACCGAAGAAGGGGATCAGCGACCGCAAAGTGGCGGCCAGGCTCTGCACCAGCAGCAGCAGGAAGCCGAGCGGGATCATCGATTTCAGAATGAAGCGATAGGGTAGCCCGCCAGGATCGGGCGATTTCTCGCCGATATTATAGGACTGCATCACATAACCGATGCTCAGCTTGATGATGATGACGGAGAAGGCGACGGCAACCAGGCAGGCCAGCACATCCAGCACCTGCTTCACGCGCGGCGGGAATCGGCCATACAGGATGTCGACCCGCACATGGCCTTCATGCTTGATCGCATAGGCGATGCAGAGCAGCGAAAGCGGCGCCATGAGATGCCATTCAAGCTCCTGCATCGCCACCGATCCGGTCTGGAACAGGTAGCGCAGCAAGACATTGAAGGCCATGACGCAGACCAGCGCAAAGCCGGTCCAGGATGCGAGACGGCCCGCATGCTCGACGATAACATCGAGATAGCGGGCCGCCGACTCCAGACGCAAAGCGAGCATGAAACGCGATCAGGCCTTGCTGAGCTGGCCGCGAATCTGGCTCTGGTAGACCGATTCCGAGATACCGGCCCATTTGTCGTGATTCGCTTTGAAGGCGAGGAAGGCGTCGTGCACCTTCTTCATCGCCGGATCCTTGGCGGCACCCTCATTCAGCACCGTCTCCGTCACTTCCTTCAACTTGGCCACCACCTGCGGCGGCAGCGGCTGCGCGGTGACGCCGTGATTCTTGACCAGATCGTCGAGCGCCTCGGCATTGGTGGCTTCGCACCAGGTATGGCTGATCGTGTTGCAGGCCGCCGCAGCAGCGCGGACGATTTCCTGCAGGTCGGTCGGCAGCGACTCCCAGGCCTTCTTGTTGACGATCAGTTCGGTAACGTTGGACGGCTCATGCCAGCCGGTGGTGTAGTAGAATTTTGCCGCCTTCTGCAGGCCGAGGCGACGATCCTGATACGGGCCGACGAATTCGGCCGCATCGATCACGCCACGCTCCAGGGCGGGAAAAATCTCGCCGCCGGGCAGCAGCTTCACATCGACGCCGAGCGCCGCATAGACCTTGCCGGCGAGGCCGGGGATACGCATCTTCAGGCCCTTGTAATCGTCGAGCCCGGTGATCGGCTTGCGATACCAGCCGGTCATCTGCACACCGGTATTGCCCATCGCCATCGGCACGAGGTCGAAGGGCGCATAGAGTTCTTCCCACAGCTTCTGGCCGCCGCCGTGATAGATCCAGGCGGTCATCCCCTGGAAATTCAGGCCGAAGGGCACGGTGGTGAAATACTGCGCCGCCGGAATCTTGCCGGCCCAGAAATAGCTGTTGGCCGCATTCATTTCTACGATGCCTTTCGAGACGGCATCGAAACCTTCCAGCGCCGGGATCAGTTCGCCGGCCGCGAAATGCTGGATGGTCAGGCGACCGCCCGACATCTTCTTCACCATCTCGCAGAAATCGGTCGGGCTGCCGGGACCCGCGACATAGAAGGGCGAGCCGGGACCATAGGCATTGGTCATCTTCCACTGGAAGCTTCTGGCCTGCGCTGTGGCGATATTCGGTTTGGCAAACGTGGCGGCGGCAGCGCCGCCGAGCAGACCGGCCTTGACGAAGAAACGACGTTTCATGGCAAACCCCATAGGTCCGAGTGACGCCGCGCGATGCTGATGCGCCGGGCGGCAAAAGACCTGTTGGTGTATGCAATCGATATGCCAGCGCGTATACATTACGCAGGAATAGGTACGGCGTTGCTTTTGCGCCATCGTCGGCGCCAGACGCGAACCAATCGGCCGGACTGCCGCAATAGGTTCCGGCAGCGCGCTGCCGCTTATCTCAGCAGATGCACGAAATCCTGCGCGGCGCTGAACGACGCCTACAGATGATTGAGGCCGTGATGTTCCAGCAGGTCGATCAGCAGCCGGGCCGAGCGTAACCGATGCGCGCGGATCAGACGGGTCGCCGTCTCGGCATCGTATCGCCGCAGCGCCGCCACCACGGCGGCATGATCGTCGTTGGAGGTGGTCGGTTTGGGACGCAGGTGCAACGTGGCCATGCGGGCGCGGTGCGACTGCTCGCGGATGGTTTCCACCATGGCGATCAGGCGCTGGTTGCCCGACATCTCGACCAGACGGCGATGGAACCGCGCATCGCCCTCGGCCCAGAGCGCGCGGTCGTCGCCGGCAAGGGCTTCGGCCATCTCGGCCAGCAGCCGGTCGAGTTCGGCGCTCTCCTGCGACTGCAGCCCACGACGTGCGATGATGTCGACAGCAGTCGCTTCCAGCCCGGCCAGCAGATCGTAGATCTCGCGCAGGTCGGCAATCGCAATCGGCAGCACACGCATGCCATGGCGCGGCCGCACCTCGATCATGCCTTCCTGGGCGAGCCGGATCAGCGCCTCGCGTACCGGCGTGCGGCTCATGCCGAGCCATTCGGCGGCCTGCTGTTCCAGCGCCTGCGTCCCGGGCGGCAATTCGTTGTCGAGAATGCGACGCTTCAACTCGTCATAGGCGCGCCGCGTCTGCGACCGGCGCACACCACTATCGTTCATCACAGCCGTATTCATGGCCTGGCGAATCCGTACCTGTTTCCCCCGTCCGCACCGCCGCCCTTATCGGGACGGTCGCCGCAGCGGGCACAGGATAGCGGAAGCGCATGACCTCCGGGTGCAAAATCTCCATAAAAACCGGGGACACGCCGCTCAGGCGGGGCGCGACATATAGACGACCGGCAGTTCGGCACCGCCCGCCGGCATGACCCCTTCCGCTTCGGCGCGATAACCCAGGCTGACATACAGCGGCACGGCATTGATATTGGCGCGCACGAAGAAATGGGGATAGCCGGCTGCTACGGCGGCCTGTTCGGCCGCCTGCACCAGCGCGGTCGCCAGGCCGCGACGGGCCCAGCCCGGATGCACGAAAACCTTGCGGATACGCGCCGTGCCGGGGCGCTCAAGCATCGGCAGCCAGCCGGCCGTGGCGATCAGCTCCGTGCCGTTATGGCGGGCGAGGATCAGTCTGGAACGCGCCACATCCACGGCATAATCCTCGGCCGCGATCAGCGCCTCATGCGCGGCGATCTGTGTCGCATCGTGATGGCTGGCGGCAAGCTGGCGAAAGGCCAGTGCATGCAGCGCGCGCACGGCCGGCAGATCGGCGGGCGTGTAGGACTGCAGGCTGACGGTCTCTGGCAGGGGCATGACGGGAACCGGGCATGAAAAACGGCGTTTTTCATATACCCCACCCACCATGGCGCCGAAATGACGCCACAAAGCTTTGTCTGGATGCCTGCATGAAACATGCATTCGCCATCTTCGTCGCACTCGCCATGCTCGCCGCCTGCTCCGGTGGCGACCGCCGCCCGCAGAACGGCATCGTGCTGACCAAGCAGAGCAAGGAGTCGCCCGATTGGGGCCGGTATCTGCCGGATGTCTGGGGCGGCCTGCAGGCCTGCCTCGCCGCGCATCCGGTGCAGCCCGCCTATGCCACCCATGTAGTGCCGCAGAATCACGGCATGCTCCTGGTGCGGCTGCGCGGCGCCGACCGCAGCCTGTACGAATGCAGCACCGGGACGACCGGCAGCCCGGCACCGCAGATCGCGGCAACCGAGCGTCAGCGCGTGCAGGGTCCGGCTTTCACACCCGCCAGCATGCCGGAACCCTATATGCGTTGCGGCACGCCGCAGCCGGTACTGAGCGGCACCGGACGCCTGCTCGGCTGGCTCAGCTATTTCAATCCCGACTGCCCGCCGCCGAGTGCCGCCGCGGAGAGCGGCTGGCGCGCCTTCGGCAACGAACCGTTCTGGAGCCTGCGGATCGGCGGCAATGACGCGGTCTTCGACCGGCTGGGCGAACTGCCGCAGACTTACAGCGCGCGCCGGCCGACCGTCGATGGCAACCGCCAGACCTGGTCGCTCGACAGCGGCGGTTCGCAGTTGCAGGTGAGCATCGTCGAGCAAACCTGCAGCGACACGATGGCAGACCGAAACTATCCCTATACGGCCGAACTCCGTTTTCAGGGCCGCGTCTATCGCGGTTGCGCCGAGAAAACCGCCGCAATCCCGTAAGCTCTTGACCTGCCGCTGCATCTGCGTCACCCCTGCGACATGAATGCCGCCGAACTGGAAAAGCGCCTGCTGTATCGCGACGGGCTGATGCTGGTGATCGACAAGCCGGCCGGCCTGCCCGTTCATGCGGGACCCGGCGGTGGCGACAATCTCGAACGCCATCTCAACTGGCTGCGCTTCGGCCTGCCAAAACCACCATCTCTCGCACACAGACTGGACCGCGACACATCGGGCTGCCTGGTGCTGGGGCGACATCCCAAAGCGCTGCGCAAACTGGGTAAGCTGTTCCAGGATGGCAAGGTGGAGAAAACCTACTGGGCCGTCACGCGCCATGCGCCAGCTGAAAAGCAGGGCTGCGTCGATGCACCGCTGAAAAAACTCAGCACCAAAAGCGGCGGCTGGCATATGGCCATCGCCGAAGACGGCCAGCATGCCGTCACCGACTGGCGCGTGCTGGGCACATCGCCCGACGGCCTGTGCTGGATCGAATGCCATCCGCGCACCGGCCGCACGCACCAGATCCGCGTGCATCTCGCATCCCTCGGCGCGCCCTTGCTGGGCGATGCTCAATATGGCGATGCGGCGCTGGAGAAGCCGCTGACCCTGCATCTGCAGAGCCGCGCCATCACGCTGCCGCTCTATCCCTCGCGCGAGCCGATCACGGTTCGCGCCGAACCGCCGCCGCATATGCAGGCGGCGTTGCAGGCTTGCGGCTGGGTGAAAGACACGCCTACGGCTTCAGTACCAGCTTGATCGCAAAGCCGACGATCCCGAGTACGGCGACGCTGCCTGCCCACAGCGCCACGAACCATAGCAGGCGCTGCCAGACCGGCTTGCGAACCTCACCGTCGTCAGTGGTAATGGGCATCGGGATCGACCTTGCCGCGGAAGACGTAATAGGAATAGGCAGTATAGGCGAGGATGATCGGCAGCAGGATCGCCGCGCCGACCAGCAGGAAGCCGAGCGAGACATCGGGCGCTGCCGCATCGTAGAAGGTAATCGACGGCGGCACCATCAGCGGCCAGAAGCTGATCCCCAGACCGATATAAGAGAGTACGAACAGCGCCAGCGCCGAGAGGAAGGGCTGTTTCGGCCGGCTGTAATCGTGCAGTCCGCGCCATAGCGAGCCGGCCGCCAGCAGCACCAGTAACGGCATCGGTGCGGTCAGCAGGATATTCGGCCAGGTGAACCAGCGCTGCAGGAACTGCTCGCCCAGGAAGAGCGTCCACAGGCTGACCAGGCCGATCAGCAACACCAGACCGACGCTGAGCCGACGGCCGAGATCGTAGCAGCGGTTCTGGATCTCGCCTTCGGTCTTGATCACCAGCCAGCAGGCGCCGAGCAGGCTGTAGCCCACCACCAGCGCAATACCGGTGAGGATGCTGAAGGGCGTGAGCCAGTCCCACCAGCCGCCAGCATAGGCGCGATCAACCACCTTGATGCCCTGGATGAGGCCACCCAGAGCAATCCCCTGCATGAAGGTGGCGATCAGCGATCCCAGCGTGAAGCTCCAGTCCCAGACCCGTTTCCAGCGCACCGTGCGCCAGCGGAACTCGAACGCCACGCCGCGGAAGATCAGTCCGAGCAGCATCAGCGTCAGCGGCGCATAGAGGGCCGGCAGGATCGTGGCATAGGCGAGCGGAAATGCCGCCAGCAGCCCGCCGCCGCCCAGCACCAGCCAGGTCTCGTTGCCGTCCCAGACCGGTGCCACCGAATTCATCAGCACGTCGCGCTCGCGCTCCTGCTTGAACAGCGGGAAGAGAATCCCGATGCCGAGATCGAAACCGTCTAGCACCACATAGGCCAGCACCGCAAAAGCAATCAGGCCGGCCCAGATCAACGGAAGATCCAGTGTCATGGCACCTCTCCCTTCGCAATCTGCTGCGCCGGGCCGGGCATGAGCCCGGCGGCCCGCAGCGGCGTTTCGGGTTCCAGCGGCGCGGCCGCACCCGGCGTCTTGCCCATCAGGCGCAGCAGGTAGAAGACGCCGGCGCCGAAGACGATGAAATAGACGACGATGAAAGCAATCAGCGAGGTGGCGACGCCGGGCAACCCGATCGGCGAGACCGAGTCCGCCGTGCGCAGCAGACCGTAGATCGTGTAAGGCTGACGCCCCACTTCGGTGGTGACCCAACCGGCCAGCACGGCAATAAAACCGCTCGGCCCCATCAGGATCGCAACACGATGCAGCGCCGTGCTGCTGTAGATGCGACCGCCGATCCGCATGGCCAGACTGACCAGCCCGACGAGCGCCATCAGTGTGCCGAAACCGACCATGATGCGGAAGCTCCAGAAAACCACCGGCGTCGGCGGCCAGTCCTCGCGCGGGAACGCTTTCAGCCCCTTCAGTTCGCCGTCCCAGTCATGCGTCAGAATCAGGCTGCCGAGTTTGGGGATGCCGATGGCGTATTTGGTTTCGCCGGCGTCGTTGTCGGGCAGGCCGAACAGATAGAGCGGCGCACCTTTGATACTGGCCTCGTAATGGCCTTCCATCGCGGCGATCTTGGCCGGCTGATGCTTCAGCGTGTTAAGCCCGTGGAGGTCGCCGGCAAAAATCTGAATGGGCGCCACGATGGCGGCCATCCACATCGCCATCGAAAACATGACGCGCGCGCCGGCATTGGTTTTGTCACGCAGCAGATGCCAGGCACCCACCGCACCAACCACGAAAGCAGTGGTGAGATAGGCCGCCAGCAGCATATGCACCAGGCGATAGGGGAAGGACGGGTTGAAGATCACGGCGAACCAGTCCTCCGGGATGAACTGGCCATTCGGCGCAATGGCATAGCCGGCCGGCGTCTGCATCCAGCTGTTCACCGCCAGAATCCAGAAGGCCGAGAGGAAGGTGCCGAAGGCGACCATGACGGTGGCGACGAAATGCAGCCCCTTGCCGACGCGGTTCATGCCGAACAGCATGACGCCGAGGAAGCCAGCCTCGAGAAAGAAGGCCGACAGCACCTCGTAGCCCATGAGGGGGCCGATCACCGGTCCGGCCTTGTCGGAAAACACCGACCAGTTGGTGCCGAACTGGTAGCTCATCACCAGGCCCGACACGACCCCCATGCCGAAGGTGACGGCGAAGATTTTGATCCAGTAGCGGAAGACCTGGATATAGACCTCGCGTTTCGTCCACAGCCACAGCGCCTCAAGTATCGCCAGGTAGCTGGCGAGTCCGATGGTGAAGGCCGGAAAGATGATATGGAACGAGACCGTGAAGGCGAACTGCAGCCGGGCCAGAAAGACGGGATCGAGCAGCGCTTGCATCGGCGGACCCTCCGTGCCGGCATGTTAAAACCGATTGCCGGGCGTGCCAAAAGGAAACGCAGCTTGGCGCAAGGGTCAATCTCATGCTGCAGGCGCGAATTGCCGCGCGGTCGGATGTCGCCGGGACAAAGCGCCGCAGGGCGGTGCGTCTGCCCTCCCGACATGCGAGACTTGCAGCCTTAGCAGGGCTATAACACCGGCAACGGACTATAGTGTCGCACAGCCTGCCCGTTCCCCGTCCCGCCCCGGTTCTCAGTTCCCGCCCCGCCATGCTGATTCCCCTGATCGTTGCCTGTGCGCTGTTCATGGAGAATCTCGACTCCAGCGTGCTGGCGACCGCGCTGCCCAGCATCGCTGAGTCGCTGGGCGAGAGCCCGCTCAAGCTCAACCTCGCGATCACCTCCTATCTGTTTAGCCTGGCGGTGTTCATTCCGGTCAGCGGCTGGGTGGCCGACCGTTTCGGCGCGCGCACCGTGTTTCGCGCCGCCATTATCGTCTTCAGCATCGGCTCCCTGCTCTGCGGCCTGGCCGATTCTTTCTGGACGCTGGTGGGGGCGCGCACGTTGCAGGGACTGGGCGGCGCCATGATGGTGCCGGTCGGACGCATGGTGATCCTGCGCTCGATCCCGAAAACCGAACTGGTGCGCGCCATGACCTGGCTCACCGTGCCGGCGCTGATCGGCCCCGTGATCGGACCTCCTCTTGGCGGCTTCCTCACCACCTATCTGTCCTGGCGCTGGATCTTCTGGATCAACCTGCCGATCGGCCTGCTCGGCATCGTACTGGTGACGCTCTACATTCCGAACATCCGCGAAGAGAAAGTGCCGCCGCTCGACTGGCGCGGCTTCCTGATGTCGGCCTTCGGTCTCTGCGGTCTGGTGTTCGGATTCGAGACCATTGGACGTGGACTTCTCCCCGATGCTGCGGTGGCTGGCCTCCTGATCGTCGGCGCCATCGGCATCGGACTGTATCTGCACCATGCCCGGCGCCATCCGCATCCGCTGATCGATCTGTCATTGCTGAAGGTGCCGACCTTCCGCGCCGGTGTCGCCGGCGGCTTCCTGTTCCGCATCGGCGTCGGCGCGCTGCCCTTCCTGCTGCCGCTGATGCTGCAACTCGGCTTCGGCCTCAGCGCTTTCCAGTCCGGCATGGTCACTTTTGCCTCGGCCGCCGGCGCGCTGACCATGAAGATCGCCGCCGGTCCGATCCTGCGCCGTATCGGTTTCCGCCGCGTGCTGATCGGCAATGCGCTGATCAGCGGCACCTTCATCGCCATCTGCGGCCTGTTCCGGCCCGATATGACGTATCCGCTGATGTTCGGCCTGCTGTTGATGGGCGGCTTCTTCCGCTCACTGCAGTTCACCTCGATCAACACATTGTCGATTTCCGATATCGAGAATGCCCGCATGAGCCGCGCCACCAGCTTCACCTCCATGATGCAGCAGCTGTCGCTGTCGGCCGGCGTCGCCGTCGGCGCCATGGTGCTGCATGCGACGGTCAGCGCCGGCGGCGGACTCGAGCAGATTCGCGCCGACAGCTTCATGCCGGCCTTCCTCACCGTGGGCGCGACCGCGATGCTCTCGGCCATCGTCTTCCTGCGCCTGCCGGCCGATGCCGGCGCGGAAGTCAGCGGGCACAAACTGGTGGCACCGACGCAGCGGCTGAGCCAGGGCACGCCGCCGCGGCCGGGCGAAACCGGACCGCGCTAGATGGACACCGACGCCTTCACATTTCTCGCCGTCGTGGCGCGCGGCCTGGCAGCGGCCGGCTTCGTCGGCGGCGTGGTGGCGCTGATGGAGCGCGCCTCGCCCTTCATCGGCGGCATCGTACTGGCCCTGCCGATCGTCACCGCACCGGCTTACGTCTTCATCATCCTGCATCAGGACCCGGCCTTCGTGGCGCAGGCTGCGCTGGGCAGCCTTGCCACGGTCGGCTCGGTGCTGCTGTTTCTCGTCACGGCGATTGCGCTGGTCGGACGCCTGCCGATGGCCGCTGTGCTGATCGCTGCGCTCGGCGCCTGGCTTGTCACCGGTTTGATCGTGCGCGCGCTACCTGCCGCGCTGTGGTCGTCGTTCGGCGTGATTGCCGCCGCAGGCCTGATCGCCTGGTGGAGCGGACGGCACGTGCCGATGACCGCGCCCGCCGCGCGCGGCCGTTCGCCGCTCTACGAGATCGCGCTGCGCGGCTCTGCAGCGGGCCTGCTGGTGGCCGCGGTCAGCGGCCTAGCGCATCTGCTCGGGCCGACCGTGGCCGGCATCTTCGCCTCCTTCCCGGTGGCGCTGATGACGGTCTGCTGGTTCCTGCCGAAACGGCTCGAAGCCACCGGCATCCGGGCGGCGTTGCGCGCCGCCCAGATCGGCATGGCGAGCCACATCCCCTTTTTCGCCGGACTGGCCATATTCGGGCCGCAGATCGGCCTCTGGCCGGCCTTCGCGCTCGGACTCATCGGCTCGCTCGGCATCGCGGTGACGCTGGCGCTGCTGCGCCGACGCCACCTGCGCAGGATCCCGTCCTCCTAATATTCCGGGCGGTTAACTTTCGGGGCCTGTCCCCTCCACGGCCATCGTGCTACATCACCGGCGCGCAAAGACTGCGCCGATTTACGCGATTTCATTGGACTCTCTGGCTATGAACCCGATCTTCGCCGACGCGCCCACCACCATCTTCGAGACCATGTCGCGGCTGGCCCTGCAGCATGACGCGATCAATCTGGGCCAGGGCTTCCCCGACGATCCCGGCCCCGAGGATGTGCGCGCCAAGGGTGCCGCTGCGCTGCTGTCGGGCTGGAACCAGTATCCGCCGATGATGGGCATCCCGGAGCTGCGCCAGGCGGTGGCGCGGCATTACAAGCGGTTCCACAAGCTCGATCTCGACTGGCAGAGCGAGGTGATGATCACCTCGGGCGCCACCGAGGCGCTGGCCGACAGCCTGATGGCGCTGATCGAGCCCGGCGACGAGGTTGTGCTGTTCCAGCCGATGTACGACGCCTATCTGCCGCTGGTGAAGCGTGCCGGCGGCGTGCCGAAATTCGTGACCCTGCGCCCGCCGCACTGGCGGATCGACGAGGCCGCGCTGGCTGCCGCCTTCTCGCCGAAGACCAGAGCCGTCATCTTCAACAACCCGCTCAATCCCACAGCCAGCGTGTTCCCGCGCGAGGACCTCGAACTGCTGGGCCGTTACCTCGTGAAATACGACGCCATCGCCATTTGCGACGAGGTCTGGGAGCATGTGCTGTTCGACGGACTCGAGCACCAGCCGTTGATCGGCCTGCCCGACTTGCGCGAGCGCTGCATCAAGATCGGCTCGGCCGGCAAGATTTTCTCCCTGACCGGCTGGAAGGTCGGCTTCGTCTGCGCCGCGCCGGCGATCATGAAGGTGCTGGCCAAGGCACATCAGTATGTCACCTTCACCACACCGCCGAATTTGCAGGCCGCCGTCGCCTACGGTCTCGACAAGGGCGACGACTACTTCCTCGGCATGCGCCAGGATCTGCAGACCGCGCGCGACCGCTTCACCAAGGGCCTGACCGAAGCCGGGTTGACCGTGCTGCCGAGTCAGGCGACCTATTTCCTCAATGTCGACCTGTCGGCCCTGTCGAACGAGATCGATGACTCGGCCTTCTGCCAGAGGATGGTGGAACAGGCCAAGGTGGCGGCGATCCCGGTCAGCGCCTTCTACGCGGAAGACCAGGTCAAGAGCGTGATCCGCTTCTGCTTCGCCAAGACCACCGACAAGTTGGATGGCGCGGTGGAACGCATCGCCGCCCATATCAAACGCGGCTGATCGCAATACCAATATGCGCGCGTATCTGAGGTCCAGGCTGCAGACCAGCCTGAAAGTGTTCTGGCAGCTGATTAAGATCATGGTGCCGGTGATGCTGGCCGTGAAGCTGGCCGCCGAACTCGGACTGATTGATGCGCTGGCGCCGCTGCTGGCGCCGGTGATGGCGCTGCTCGGCCTGCCGGCCGAGGCCGGCCTCGTGCTGGTCGCCGCCTTCACCATCGGCATCTATGGGGGCTTGGGTGCACTGCCGCTGCTGGCCGATGCCGGCGTCACTGTCGCCCAGCTCTCCATCGTCTGCTCGATGATGCTGTTCTGTCATGCCCTGCCGATGGAACAGGCCATCGTGCGCAAGGCCGGCGCCAGCTTCTGGTTCACGGCGGCCCTGCGCCTGGTCGCCGCTCTGCTCTATGCCGCGCTGATCGCGGCCGTGTGCCGCGCGACCGGCTGGCTGTCCGAACCCGCCGATGCCGGACTGCTGCACCGCATGGCCTCGCCGTCTGCCGGCTGGAGCGACTGGCTGGTGTCGTCGCTGGTCTCGCTGGCCGCCACCTTCGTCATCATCGTGGCGCTGATCCTGCTGCTCGATCTGTTCGAGCGCACCGGCATCACACGCAAATTCACCGCCGCGATCATGCCACTGCTGCGCGTCTCGGGCTTAAGCCGCGATCTGGCGCCGGTCACCACCGTGGGTGTACTGCTCGGCCTCACCTATGGCGGCGGGCTGATCATCAAGGAAGCGCAGGAAAAGAATTTCGAGCCGAAGATGCGCGTGCTGGCGCTGTGCTGGATCTCGCTCGGCCACTCCCTCATTGAGGATACCGGGCTGATGCTGGCCGTCGGCGCCGATATCTGGGTGATCCTGGTCTTCCGCGTGATGCTGATCCTGCTGCTGATCCGCCTGGTCGCGGTGGCCATGGATGCCATGCCGGGTCTGGTGAAACGGCTGGCGGTTTAGACACCATCCATAAATGTCATGCCCGGCCTTGTGCCGGGCATGACACATTTGGTTTACGCCGCCGCCTTCTGCAGCGCCCCGATATTCTTCAGCGTCGCGGCACAGGCCACCGCCACTTCACGGCCTTTCACCTTGAAATGGTCGCGGAAGAAGGCGCGATGCTCGTCATGTTCATGAAAATGATGCGGCGTCAGCACGCAGCTGAGCACCGGCACTTCGGTCTCCAGTTGCACCTGCATCAGGCCGTCGATCACCGCCGAGGACACGAAGTCATGGCGGTAGATGCCGCCATTCACCACGAAGCCGGCGGCCACGATGGCATGATAGCGGCCGGTTTTCGCCAGCAGCTTGGCCTGCAGCGGGATTTCGAACACACCGGGCAGTTCGAAACGTTCGATACTGCCCTGCCGCAATCCCGCCTTGGCCATTTCAGGCAGGAAGGCCTCCCAGGCCTCGTCGACGATGTCGCGATGCCAGCAGGCCTGGATGAAAGCGAGGCGCTTGGCATCCTTGCCGGTCGTATCGAGACGGATTTCAGGAAAATTAGGTTCTAGGCGCTGATTCATCTGGCATATCCTTTCAGCCATTGAATCAGGGCGCACGGCGCCGACAGTGCCGCGGGCGCGCGACAAGTCGCACGCCACCGGCATGGTCGGTTAACCGCTCTCTTCCATCCGGACTTTAACCGTCGGCTCCGGCGTTACACCGGATCTGCTGGACCCTCATGGCCGAATGAAAGCCGTGAGGCGCTCGCGGGCTCGTGTTCACCAAAAAAAAAATTGGCGCGACACATACCGCCGGTGGGGACTTTCACCCCGCCCTGAGAACGTGGTCGCCGGACCATCCGGCGACCTGCGATCATGCATAGGACGAAGTTGCAAACCCGGCAAGCCTGCGATTACTGCGGTACAAGATTGTTGTAACGGCCGTTACGTCACCCGGAAGGATTCAGCGGACGGCCTTCAGCACCACCTCGCGCGGCGTATCGACGCCACGCCGGCGGCCACGCAGATACTGCGGCGCGACATGCAGCTCGCCATGCAGTGCATCGGCGGCACGCCAGGCCCAGTAGGGATCGTTCAGCAGGCCGCGCGCCATCGCCACGAGATCGGCCTTACCTTCTTTCACAATGGACTCGGCCTGTTGCGGCTCGGTGATCATACCGACCGCCATGGTGACGATACCGGTGGCCTTTTTCACCGCTTCGGCGAAATGCACCTGATAGCCCGGACCGGTGGTGATTTTCTGCTGCCCCGACACGCCGCCGGAACTGACATCGACAAAATCGGCACCCAGTTCCTTCAGGCGGCCGGCGAAGGCGATTGCATCCTCGATCCCGAGGCCTTCGCTGCCCATCCAGTCGCTGCCGGTGATGCGCATGCCAAGCGGCTTATGCTTCGGCCAGGCCGTGCGCACGGCTTCGAAAATCTCGAGCGGAAAGCGCATGCGGTTGTCCAGACTGCCGCCATAACCGTCCTTGCGCTTGTTCGAAATCGGCGAGACGAATTCATGCATCAAGTAGCCATGCGCGCCATGCAACTCGATCAGGTCGACGCCGGCCCGGTCGGCGCGCTGGGTCGCCGAAACAAAATCGCGCTTGATCTGGGCCAGGCCCTCGTCATCCAACTCGGCGGGGGTGTGCCAGCCCGCATCATGCGGGATCGCACTCGGCGCCACGGTTGGCCAGGCCAGCGGACCCTGCAGCGACTGGCCGCCGCGCCAGGGCAGGTCGGTCGAGGCCTTGCGGCCGGCATGGGCGAGCTGGATGCCGAACGGCGTCGGCCCGAACTGCTTCACATCGGCGGCGATTTCGCCAAAAGCGGCTTCCTGCACGGCATTATACAGGCCGAGGCAGCCCGGCGTGATGCGGCCCTGCGCATTCACATGGGTGGCTTCGGCGATGATCAGCCCGAGGCCAGCCGTCGCATAGCGGCCGAGATGGATGCGGTGCCAGTTGTTCGGCAGGCCGTCAATGGCGCTGTACTGGCACATCGGCGACAGCACGATGCGATTGGGGAGCGTGACGGAACGGAGTTGTAGCGGTTCGAACAGGGCGGACATTGGGGAACATCTCGGGCTTGGGAAACGGATGTCCGAAGGATGGCGCGCTGGCGGCGGCGGTCAAGGCCCGTCGGATTGGTGCGGACTGGTTCAGGCCCGACCCTACGCCTGGGACCAGGCATAGTTGAAGCTGACCGAAATACGCTCCTGCACCGTGAAACCGGGCGGTACCTCGTGGCGCAGCCAGCTTTCGAACAGCACCAGCTCGCCGGCTTTGGGCTTCACGCTGTAATGCAGCCTTTCGCGCGGCGGGAGGTCGTCGCGTTTCGGCGGCGCCGCCATCAGGCGGTCGAGCCGTGGATCCTCGAACTTGATCGCGGCGGCGCCTTTCGGCACCTGCACATAGTATGTGCCGCTGATCAAGCTGAGCGGATGCAGATGCAGGCCATGCGTGACGGCGCCGGCCATCATGTTGACCCAGCAGTCGGTCATCGCCAGCTTGCGCCCGCGCAGGTCGTAGCCGAGGTCTTTGGCATACTGCTTCACATGGCGGTCGAGCGCCTTTTCCAGCGCGGTGAAACTGCTGGAGATGCAATGCAGCTTGTCGTGACTACCATAGGAGGTGTAGCCGCCGGGATAGTGTTTGGCGCTCCAGCGCTGGCCGGCGATATCTGAGCCGCGCAGGCCGGCAGCTTCGTCAGCGAGATCCTGATTGAACCTCGCGAGGCTGCCGCTTTTCAGCGGCGCCAGATAGATGCGGGTGGGGAAAAGATTGATCAGGGACATCAGAACAGCTCGAAATATTCGCGATGCTCCCAGTCGCTTACTTCGAGCTGGAAGCGGGCGATCTCGGCCTGCTTGATGTGCAGGAAGTAATCGACGAAACGGTCGCCCAGGCCGGCGCGATAGCAGGCGCTGTCCTTCAGGGCGGCCAGCGCGGCCTCCAGAGACCGCGGCAAAGCCGGCGCCGGCGTCTCGTAGGGTGCATCGGCCGAAGGCGGCGGCTCACGACCCTTCTCGATGCCATCCAGACCGGCCAGCAGCTGCGAGGCCATGTAAAGATAGGGATTCGCAGCAGGCTCGCCGAGCCGATTCTCGATGCGACTGGCCGGATCGTCCTTAGCCCCCAGCACGCGGCACATCACGCCGCGATTGTCGCGGCCCCAGATGGCACGGTCGGGCGCCAACGAATACGGCCGATACCGCCGATAGGCATTGATGGTGGGCGCGGCAAAGGCCGCCGAGGCCGGCGCATGTTCCAGCAGGCCGGCGAGGAAATGTCGGCCGAGCTGCGACAGCGGCTGGCTGTCTTCGGTGGGGATGAAGGCATTCTTCCCCGTCTTGCGGTCGACCAGCGACTGATGCAGGTGCCAGCCTGAGGAAAAGATGTTCGGCAGCTTCGGCCGGCACATGAAGGTGACGTGATAGCCGTGTCGGCGCGCGATCTGCTTCGCGGCCGAGCGGAACAGCACCATCGTATCGGCCGACTGCATGTTGGTGCCGGGACGGAAGGTGAATTCCGCCTGGCTCGGCCCGAATTCCACTTCCATCGAGCGCAGCGGCAGACCGAGCGCCTGGATATCCTTGCGCAGAATCTCATACACCGTGTCGTACTGGTCGTAGCGCAGTTCGGTGAGATAGTTGTAGCCCTGCGTCAGCAGGCTGACCTCGGGCGGAGTGCCGGGCTGCCCGGCATCTTCCGGTTTCAGCTTCGGGTCTTCGAGTTTGAAGACATGGAACTCGACTTCCAGGCCGGCGACATAGTCGTAGCCGGCGTCATTGATCTTTTTCAGCGCGTCGCGATAGAGCTGCCGTGTGCTGAACGGCACCGGGCGGCCATCGGCGAAATACAGATCGCAGAGCAGCCAGCCTGTCTGCGGCGCCCAGGGCAGCGTCTTGAAGGTGGTCGGATCGGCCACCATCAGCACATCGGCGGCACCCTGCATCTCTTCCAGGCCGAAGCCACCGCCCTTGGTGAAAACCGGAAATACCGTGCGATGCGAGGTGTCTTTCGCCAGCAGGGTCGTGGTGAAGCCGACGCCGCTGCGCATGGCGCTGCCGAGTTCCTCAGCCACCACCGTCTTGCCACGCAGGATGCCGTGCTGATCGGCAAACGAAAAGCGGATCACCGAGAGGCCGCGCTCAGCGACCTCTTTCTCGACCGCCTTGGCCGCTTTCTGCTGCTCGGCCGTCCATAGGCCGTGCTGGTCGACGAATGACTCCACTGAACGTCCCCCGAACCGATACTTACTCAGCCGCGAGAACGGCCGGAGCCTGCCACGGCGCCGCCGCGCGTTTGCGCGCATCGGCCTCGCGCCAGTATGCCTGCCATGCGCCGGTGGGGGCAATGCCGTCGATGGTGACCGGGCCGCGAATGGCTTTCGCCTGTTCGGCATCCAGCACCATCAGCGGCGGCTCGTTGCCGCTTTCGGCCTGGTCGATCGCCTTCATCAGCATCGAACGGTAGTTGATGATGCCCTTGTCGGTGCTGCCGAGATGCTCGCGGGTGCGATCCTGGATCGGGCCCTGGCTTTCCACCGCCCACTGGTCATGCACGTTGATGTCGTCGCCCATGCCGGTGAAGGTTTTGGTTTTCTGCTCATACGGATCGAAGCCGTAATCGTTCGACTTGTTCTTGCGCGGGATATAGTCCGGCAGCGTGTAGAGCTGCAGTCGCTGCTCGCGCATCTGCTGCTTGTCGACCGGGCCGGTGAAGCTGGTGAAGATAGCGAACCAGTAGCAGTTCACGTCATCCACCGGCACATGCCATTGCGTGATGGTCATCTCGGCCGAGAGCGGAATGTTGAAGGCCTGCGGGAAGAGAAGGTTCGTGACGCGCACATGCGTGCTCTTCTCGTTCAGTTCGCGCAGCGCAATCAGCCGCATGCCGTAATCGGTACGCTCGATCTCGATGGTCGGACGTTCGAATTCGCGCAAAACCTGCGTCATCGGCATGTCGGAATCGGCCGACTTGGCGCGGAACTGCCGGCCATAATTGGCATTCGGGTCTTCGTCTTCGAAGAAGCGATGCAGGAAGGACGCATGCGCTGGATCAATGCCGACCTCCAGCGCCTGCAGCCAGTTGCAGGCGATATGCCCCTTGAAGGCGAAGACGTGCGAGTCGGGCGCGATGAAGCAGTCGAGATCGGGAAAGGCCGGCGGCTCGCCTTCACCGAGATAGGCAAACAGGATGCCGCTCTTCAGCACCACCGGGTAGCTCTTCTGCTTGATACGCTGGCAAAGTTTGCTGGTCTCCGGCTCGGCCGGGGTCTGCAGGCAGTTGCCCTTCACATCGAACAGCCAGCCATGGAAGGGACAGCGCAGCCCGCCGTCTTCCGGCCGGCCGAAGGCGAGATCGGCGCCGCGATGCGGGCAGTCGCGATCCAGCAAACCGAAGCGGCCCTGCTCGTCGCGGAACAGCACGAAATCCTGGCCCATCAGTTTGACCGGGCGCACCGGGCGCAGATCGTCGAGTTCCTCGATCAATGCGACCGGCTGCCAGTAGCGGCGCAGCAGCTTGCCCGCCGGCTGGCCCGGGCCAACCCGGGTCATACGCATATTCTGCTCGTGCGTCGTCATGGCCGCTCTCCCTCAAAACCGCCTTGACGGACCCTCCCACAGGCCCGATTATGTCCGATTAGCGAACATATGTGCGATTTTAAACCTCTTCTCCCAACAGGGCAACGAAAACCATGACCCGCCTGCGCGAGACCGATGCCGAAAAGCGCGCCCAGTCCGGCCGCAGCCCCGATTTCCTCGAAGCCCTAGCCCGGGGCCTGAGCGTACTGAAGTCCTTCGATGGCGCCCGGCCGCAGATGACGCTGAGCGATATCGCCCGCGCGGTGGATTTGCCGCGCGCCACGGTGCGCCGCGCGCTCTATACCCTGACCGAACTCGGCTATGTGGACAGCGACGGCAAGCTGTTTCGCCTGACGCCGCAGGTGATGGCCTTGGCCGGCGCCTATCTCGGCTCGGCCGGCAATGCGACCGCCCTGCAGATCACCTGCGACTGGCTATGTCGCCAACTCGACGAAGCCTGCTCGGCGGCAGTGCTGCACGGACAGGAAGCGACCCCGGAAGCCGTCATGGTGGCGCATGCCTCGCCGCCGCGCTTCATGTCCTCGGCACCCGGGCTGGGCTTCCGCGTGCCGGCCTTCTGCTCGGCACTGGGCCGCGTACTTCTGAGCGAAACCGGCATCGATACTGCGACGCTGGAGACCCGCAAGCTGACGCCACATACGGTCACCGAGACGAGCGAATTGCAGGTACTGCTGGGCAGGGTGGCACGCGACGGCTATGCGCTGGCCGATCAGGAGGCGGAACTGGGTTTCCGCTCGATTGCCGTGCCGGTGCGGCGCTTCGACGGACGGATCGTGGCGGCGCTGAATATCGGCGTGCGCGTCGAACGCGCCTCGCCGCAGCAGATGCGCAGCGACTTCCTGCCGCATCTGCTGCGTGCGGCGGAGGAGTTGAAGGAGCGGGTGCTTTAGGGCGCCCGCGACGGTGTTTGCGACCTGTCCACTTGTATGATAACTAGACGACATGCTGACCCTCGAAGCCATCTCCCGCGCCCCCCGCCTGTCCGACGAGGTCACCCGGCAGCTGGATGCAGCGATCCGTGACGGCGAATTCGAACCGGGCCAGAAACTGCCCAGCGAAAAGGAGCTCGCCGACCGCTTCCACGTCTCGCGCATGGTGGTGCGCGAGGCGATGTCGCGCCTCAAGTCGGATGGCCTGATCGAGACGCGGCAGGGACTCGGCGCCTTTGTCACGGCCGAACCCGGCAAAGCGCTGTTCCGGCTAAATGCCGCCCCGGATGCCGCGACCGATCTGCGCAACCTGTTCCAGCTGCGGGTGGCGGTGGAGACCGCCGTGGCCGGCCTGGCCGCCGCCAATGCGCGCGTCGACGAACTGCGCGCCATGCGCGCCGCGCTGGATGAACTGGCCGCCGATATCGCCGCCGGCCGCGACGGTATCGATGCCGATAACCGTTTCCACGCCGCCATTGCCAGCGCCGCCAACAATCCGTATTTCGACAGCTTCATCGGTTTTCTGGGCGCCAACCTGCGCGGCGCCATCGGCCATGCGCGGTCGAACACCGCGATCCGGCACCCTGACCGTGTGCGTGTGGTGCAGGAAGAGCACGAAGCGATCTATGCCGCCATCCGCGCCCACGATGTGGCGGGCGCCGAGGCAGCCATGCGGCAGCATCTTTCATCGGCGATGGAACGGCTTGGGCTCGGCGCTTTCGCTGCTCTGCTGCCGGTCGCCACGGGCAAAACATCGTCCCGCAAGACATCGCATTCCAAAGACCAACGATAACAGTCATAACCTTGGAGGAAACAGTAGAATGACCAATCGGCTTACCCGCACGCTGGCCGTGACTCTGATGGCCGGCCTCGCCTTTTCCGCACTGCCCGCGCTGGCACAGCAGAAGACCGTCATCAAACTGGGCTGGACCACCTCGGACGGCGCCCAGGACCCCTATGCGGTGGGCGCGCGCGCCTTCAAGCAGCGGCTGGAGCCAGCCTCGGGCGGCCGCATCGAAGTCCAGCTCTTCCCCAATCGCCAGCTCGGCGATGAAAAGCCGATGCTGGAAGGCATGCGGCTCGGTACCGTCGATGCCGGCATCATCACCAACGCGGTGATCGCCCAGATCGAACCGGCCTTCCAGCTGAACGATCTGCCCTTCCTGTTCGAAAGCGAGGCCCAGGCCCGCCGTGTGCTGGACGGTCCAGTCGGCCAGAAGATGGCCGCCAAGCTGGACGGCAAGGGCATCAAGCTGCTCGGCTGGATGGAAGGCGGCTTCCGCAACATGATCAACAACGTGCGGCCGGTGGAGAAGCCGGAAGACGTGAAGGGCGTGAAGTACCGCGTGATGCAGAATCCGGTCTTCATCGGCATGTTCTCGTCGCTGGGCGGCAACGCCGTGCCGATGGCCTGGGGCGAAACCTTCACGGCCGTGCAGCAGGGCGCCATCGATGGCCTGGAAATCCCGCTCGCCGTGATCGAGCAGAACAAGTATTTCGAAGTCACCAAGTTCCTGTCGCTGACCAATCACACCTATTCGGCGATTCCACTGCTGATGGCCAAGCGCGCCTATGACCGGCTGCCGGACGATCTGAAGAAGGCCGTGACGGAGGCCGGCAAGTCGGCGACGCAGGCACAGCGCGAGGCGGTTGCCGCCTCCGCTGCCGAAGTGATTGCCAAGCTGGAAAAGTCGGGCATGAAGATCAACAAGGTACCGGACTTCAAGCCGTTCCGCGCGTCGGTGCAGGGTGTGTATGAGCAGTTCAAGGGCTCGATCGGCCCGGACCTGATGCAGGAAGCTCTGACGGCGGTGCAGTAACCCCGCCTGCCAGTCAGTTTCATGTCGGCTTCGGTAAAGCAGAGCATCGAGCGCGGTATCGCGCTCGTTGCTTCTCTGCTGCGGGCCAGCCTGATCGCTGCCGTCGCGATCATGCTGGCCTGCATCGCCATCCAGGTGGTGATGCGCTATGTCTTCGGCCGCGCACCAAGCTGGTCGGAGGAAGTCGCCGTGCTCATGTTCGCCTGGGCGACCATGGGCGGGTTGGCGCTCGGCGTCCATGAAGGCTTCCATGTCCGCCTCGACTTTCTGGTCAACCAGACACCCGCCCCCGCACGGCGTTGGTTCGAGCGTCTGCTCGAAAGTCTGGCGGCAGTCTTCGGTGCCTATCTCGCCTGGTCAGGCCAGCGATTTCTCGATATCACCGGCGGGGCCGTCTCGGCCGCCATCGGATATCCCATCGAGATTCTGCATGGCTTCGCCCCGGTGGCCGGTGCGCTGATCTTCCTGTTCGCCCTGCGCCGCGCGATCTACGCGCCGGGCAGCCGGCCGGTCACGGAACTGGCGACATGACTGCGTCTGCCATCCTCCTGACCGCCGGCTTTGCCGCCTGCGTGATCCTTGGACTACCCTTCGCGCTGGCGATCGGCATCACGGTGGCCATCGTGCTGGTCGTGGCCGATATCGAGCCGGCATTCCTGGCCCAGCAGCTGGTGGCGGGTTCGCAATCCTTCAGCCTGCTCGCTATCCCGCTGTTCATGCTGGCCGGCGAACTGATGACTGCCGGCGGTCTGTCGCAGCGCCTGGTGAATGTTGCCTCCGTATTGGTGCGGCATCGCACGGGCGGCCTTGCGATGGTGGCCGTGTTGGCCGCACTGATTTTCTCCGCCATCTCCGGCTCGGCACCCGCGACTACCGCGGCCATCGGCGCGATCCTGATCCCCGCCATGGCGCGGGCCGGCTACGACAAGGCCTTCGCGACCTCGATTGCCGTCAGCGCCGGCGTCCTCGGTCCGTTGATCCCGCCTTCGATCGCCTTCGTGATCTGGGGCATCGTCGCCGAGCAATCCATCGGCAAGCTGTTCCTGTCTGGTATCGTTCCCGGCCTGGCCATCGCCGCCGGCCTGCTGATGGTCTGCTACGTCCATGCGCGCCGCCATAACGTGCCGAAACAGGAGAAAGCGCGCTGGCCGGAAATCCGCGCCGCCTTCGCTGACGGCAAATGGGCCTTGCTCTCGCCACTGATCGTACTGGGCGGTATTTATGGCGGCATCTTCACTCCGACGGAAGCGGCCGGTGTTTCCTGCATTTATGCCCTGATCGTTGGCCTGCTGATCGAACGGCGGTTGTCGCTGAAAACCCTGCCCGAGGTCTTCCTGCGCGCCGTGCGCACCAGCGCCATCGTGACCGCCATCATTGCCGTCTCCGCTGGGTTCGGCGTGCTCATCGCGCAAGAGCAGATCGCCACCAACTTCGCCAGCTGGCTGGCGGGGCAGGTCAGCGAGAAATGGATCACGCTGGCCGGCCTGAATATCGCCTTCTTCCTGCTGGCCGCGGTGATGGACGAGATCGCCATCATGGTGATCCTTGGACCCATGCTGATCGCCATCGCCAGCAAATTCGGCGTCGACCCGATCCAGTTCGGCGCCATCATCGTCACCAATGTCGCCATCGGCATGGCGGCGCCGCCGATCGGCTATTGCCTGTTCGTCGGGATGGCGATTTCCGGCCTGAGCCTCGGCAAAATCTCTCGCATGATCTGGCCGCAGATCCTGGTGATGCTGGTGGTACTATTCCTGACCACCTACATTCCGGGTTTCGCGCTGATGTTCCAGCCGGGGAAATAGCGGTCAGATCGGATAGATCATCGAGTTGAGGATCAGTTCGCTGTCGAAAACGCAGATGCGTTCTTTCAGCTTCAGGCCTGCTCCCACCCGCACGAAGACATCCAGGTAGCGCCCGACATTGTAGATTTCCGAGACGCTGCCTGGCTTGGTACGGAAGACCGAATAATTCGCCGTCGCCCGGATCTCGCTGCCATTGTCGTTCAGGATCTGCGCCACACCGATGACATGGCGCTGGTAGTACGGCGCATGGAACAGCGTGTTGGTAATGCCATAGGCGCGATCCTTCAGCATGCCCTGGCTTTCCAGCGCCATGGTGGCCAATGGCAGGCCCGCATCGTAGTTCTCGCGCGCGATCACCTTGTAGAGACAGTCCTCGGAGAACAGGTCGACCCAAGCGGCATAATCGCCGCGATCGAGAATATCGCCATAAGCGGCATTGAACTGGTCGACGTAATACTGCGCCTCCAGCACGGAGAGCGGCAGAGCCTGCGGGCGGATCAGCTTGCTCACAGCTCCATCACCTTGCGCCAGTAGCCATACATGCCGCGGATCAGCGTCTCGGTCACCATATGCGGCGTCGGCGCCACGTCGCGTCCGTCCAGTTCGCAGATGGTGGCGCCATCGGCGCCCTTCTGCCGGAAGCCGTCCTGCGAGAATTCGATCACCTCGCCGTCGTCGGCCGAAACGAAACCGGCCGGACCGAACAGGTTGGCCTGACGCAGGCGGCGCCGTGTCATTACCTCATCGTCCTCCTCGAAACCGAAATGCGTCCAGACGAAATCGAAGGAGTCAGGTCCGCTCGGTACGATATGGCGCGTGGAGAGCGAATTGACCTGCTGCTGGATGATCACGCTGGGGAACAGCGTGATCATGGTGACGGTCGGTCCCTTCCACCAGTATTCGGGAACGACATCCAGGAGCCGCGCATCGTTCAGCGCCATATCCTTCTTGAAGCTGGTGACGCCCTCGGTGACGGCCTTGGCCTCGCCACCCGCATTGCGCTGGGAGATCATCACGGCATGGCGGCCGTGACTGTCCATCACCATGCGCGATTGCTGGTCGGCGCGCCACAGGCCGAAGGTGACGAACCAGGTGTGCAGCAGGCCGGGATGATAGGGATCCTTGATGTTTTCCATCATCAGCTTCCAGTTGCCCGGAATGCGCTGACGGTTAGTCCCCAGAATCGTGAGCTTGCGGCCATCGAAGATGCGGTTGAGCCAGGGCAGAACGTCCGGGCCAATATACTCCTCGAAGCTGGGCGCATCGTGATCGAAGGTCGCAAAGACCAGACCGTTATAGGTCGCGACTTTCAACTTGGTCAGACCATGCTGCTTCATGTCGAAGTCGGCCGGCATGCCGCCCTGCACGTCGCCATCCTCTTTCTTGACGCCCTGGCGGAATGGCAGGCCGGCCAGGTCGCCGTTCAGCTTGTAGGTCCACTGGTGATAGGGGCAGACGAAGCTGCGCGCATTGCCGCGCGGTTTCTGGCAGAAGCGCACGCCGCGATGGGCGCAGCGGTTCTCCACCACATTCAGGCTGCCGTCGCGCTCGCGCACCACGATCACCTGCCGCTCGCCGACATAGGAAATCTTGTAGTCGCCGAATGTCGGCAGTTCGGCCTCCAGCGCGACATAGCACCAGTGGCCGTTGCCATAGAACATGCGCTCGAGTTCGCGGCGATAGACCTGCGGATCGGTATAGGCCCAGAAGGGAATGCGGCTGGAGCCATCGCCTTCCCAGCGCGGCAGCGTGTTCAGGGCAGGCAGCGGAGACGCGGCGATAGTCACGGCCATATCCTCCCGATACGGATTTATTTGCATTTGCAAATACTATTGCCCGCCCTGCCGCTAACGTCAATTGAATCCTGAGTGAAATCGGCCGAGCATACTGGACATAACCGGAGGAAACCGATGTTCGACCGTCACTATGCGGTCTGGCCCAGGGGCGTGCCCAAGCACCTGACCCTGCCGGCCACCAGCCTGTACGAGAGTCTGGCGATTTCCGCGCAGCGTTACCCCACCAAGCCGGCGTTGCTCTACTACGGTTCGGCGCTCAGCTATGCCGCGCTGAAAGATCATGTCGACCGACTGGCCGGCTGGCTGGAGCAGGTCTGCGGTGTGCAGCGGCGGGATCGCGTGCTGCTCTATATGCAGAACAGCCCGCAATTCGTGATCGCCTATTACGCCATCCAGCGCCTGACCGCCGTGGTCGTGCCGGTCAATCCGATGAGTAAGACGGAAGAACTGCGCCACATTGCCCGCGACACCGGGGCCACGACGATACTCTGCGGCCAGGATATTTTCCCGTTTGCGCAACCGCTGCTTGGGGCTGAGCTGAAACACGCCATCACCGCGGCCTATGCCGATTACCTCACCGCACCAACCGATCTCAGTCTGCCCGATATCGTCGCGGCACCGCGCGCACCAGTGTCGTCGCCGGCCGTGAGCTGGTCGGCTGCACTGGACGCCAACTGCGTTTCCGGCCCCCACACGGCGACGCATGACGACTGGTGCGTGCTGCCGTATTCCTCCGGCACGACCGGTGCACCGAAGGGTTGCCTGCACAGTATCCGTGGTGTCACGGCCACGCTGTTCGGCTCGATTGCCTGGAATCCGGCGACACCGGAATCTGTGCAGCTGGTCACGCTGCCGCTGTTTCATGTCACCGGTATGCAGAATTCGATGAATGCGCCGATCTTCAATGGTGCGACGCTGGTAGTCATGACACGCTGGGACCGGCGGGTGGCCGCCGAACTGATTCGCCGTCATCGCGTGACGCACTGGCGCAATATCACGACCATGTGCGTCGATTTCCTGTCCGACCCTGACTCAGCCAGCTGGGATCTGTCGTCGCTGATCGGCATCGGCGGCGGTGGCGCACCGATGCCCAAGGCAGTGGCAGCCAAGCTGAAGGAGTTCACCGGACTGGACTACATCGAAGGTTACGGTCTTTCAGAGACCATCGCCGCCACGCATATCAACCCGGTCGACAATCCCAAGCCGCAATGCCTGGGGATTCCGGTCTTCGATGTCGATTCCCGCATCGTCAATCCCGATACGCTGGAGGAACTCGGCCCCAACGAGACCGGCGAGATCGTGATGGCCGGGCCGCAGATTTTCCTCGGCTACTGGAACCGCCCGGAGGAAACCGCGCAGGTATTTTTCGAGCGGGACGGCAAGCGCTTCTTCCGCTCCGGCGATCTTGGCTATTACGACGAGCAGGGCTACTTCTACCTGGTCGACCGCCTGAAGCGCATGATCAATGCCTCGGGTTTCAAGGTCTGGCCGAGCGAGATCGAAGCCATGATGTACGGCCATCCCGGCATCCGCGAAGTCTGCGTGATCGCCACCGCCGATGCCCATCGCGGCGAGACGGTGAAGGCGGTCATCATCCCGAAGGATGGCACGGTGCTGAATGCCGAGGATGTGCAGGCCTGGTGCCGGGAACGCATGGCAGCTTACAAGGTACCGCGTGTCATCACCTTCGCGGACAGCCTGCCGAAATCGGCAACTGGAAAAATCCTGTGGCGGGTGCTGCAGGATCAGGACCGCGCGGCCGCAAAACCCGATGCCGCAGACTGAGCGCACCAGTGCAAAAAGATATGTGCTGTTTACGCGGTACGTGCCGATGTAAACGAGACCGCGCATTCGTGTAAACAGTCCGTATCTGAAACGCAGCAAAAGCCCCAACCAATGGAGGGGGGCGTTCTTGACCTTGGTCTATCCCCATATGACACCAAGCCAAATTATCCTTCCCCACCGGATCGCGAGGACAAGACGCGTCCGTTTTCACAAGGGAAGGAACGCTCATGAGCGCCAATATTGCAGCCGCCGGCAGTCGCCGTCGGCCAATGACCAAGGAGGAGAAGCGAGTCATCGTTGCCTCCTCTGCCGGCACCATCTTCGAATGGTACGACTTCTATCTCTACGGTTCGCTGGCCGCCGTGATCGGCGCACAGTTCTTCTCGGCATTCCCGGAAGCGACGCGAAATGTCTTCGCGCTGCTGGCCTTCGCCGCCGGCTTCCTGGTGCGGCCGTTCGGCGCACTGGTTTTCGGCCGTCTCGGCGATCTGGTCGGCCGTAAATATACCTTCCTCATGACCATCCTGATCATGGGCACCTCGACCTTCCTGGTCGGTTTGCTGCCCAGTTACGCCACCATCGGCTGGGCCGCCCCGATCATCCTGATCGCGCTGCGCATGCTGCAGGGTCTGGCGCTCGGCGGTGAATACGGCGGCGCCGTGGTCTACGTGGCGGAGCACGCCCCGCAAGATCGTCGCGGCTACTTCACCAGTTGGATTCAGACCACGGCCACTCTCGGCCTGCTGATGTCGCTGCTGATCATCTTGGCGACCCGCACCTATCTTGGTGAAAAGGAGTTCGCCGAATGGGGCTGGCGCGTGCCGTTCCTGCTCTCGATTATCCTGCTGATCATTTCAGTCTATATCCGACTGCAGATGGAAGAGAGCCCGGCCTTCAAGAAGATGAAGGAAGAAGGCCGTCACTCGAAGGCACCGATCAGCGAAGCCTTCGGCCAGTGGAAGAACGCCAAGTTCGCCGTCCTGGCACTACTCGGCCTCGTCGCCGGTCAGGCTGTGGTGTGGTACACAGGCCAGTTCTACGCACTGTTCTTCATTCAGAACGTGCTACGCGTCGACCTGCTGACCTCGAACGTGCTGATCGCCTGGTCGCTCATCCTGGGCACTGTCGGCTTCGTAGTTTTCGGCTCGCTGTCGGACCGTATCGGCCGCAAGGTCATCATCCTCAGCGGCTGTCTGGTCGCGGCTGTGACCTACTTCCCGGTCTTCAAGTTCATTACCGAGACTGCGAACCCGGCCCTGGCCCGTGCCCACCAGAATACGCAGGTAGTTGTCGTCACCGACACCGACACCTGCTCGTTCCAGTTCAATCCGACCGGTACCTCGAAGTTCACCAGTGCCTGCGATATCGCCAAGGCGACGCTGGCCCGCAGCTCAGTCAACTACTCGACCGAACACAAGGCCGGCGCCACCGACACCGTCATCAAGGTGGGCGACAAGGAGATTCTCTCCTACGACGCCGCGAAACTGACGGGCGACGCGGTAAGAACCATCCCGGCCGCTTTCAACAAGGCGATCGGCGAAGCGCTCGGTGCGGCAGGCTACCCGATTCCGGGCGCAGCCAATCCGGAAATCGTAAAGAGTAACGGTTTCTTCGATATCTTCCGCGCCCAGCCGCTGAAGCTGATCGCCGTACTAACCTTCCTGGTCATCCTGGTGACAGCAGTATACGGCCCGATCGCGGCAGCTCTGGTCGAGCTTTTCCCGACCCGCATCCGCTACACCGGCATGTCGCTGCCCTACCACATCGGCAACGGCTGGTTCGGCGGTCTGCTTCCGGCATCTGCCTTCGCGATGAGCGCCCAGACCGGCGATATCTACTACGGTCTGTGGTACCCGATCGTGATCGCGGTCGGTACGTTGGTCATCGGTGCGATCTTCGTTCCAGAGAACCGGAACAAGGACATCTTCGCCGACGACAAGTAATCCTGCGCTTTTGCAGTATGGGAAAGGCGCCGGGGCAACCCGGCGCTTTTTTTACTCTGACAAATACTCCCGGATCAGGACAGGACTTCGAACTGGTCCTGCACGCGCAGGCGATAGCCGACACCAACCTCGGTGACGATGTAGCGCGGCCGAGTTGGATCGCGCTCCACTTTCTGGCGAAGCTTGCGCATGAAGATGCGCAGGTAATGTGCGTCCTCGGCATGGCTATCGCCCCAGATTTCCTTCAGCATCTGCTCGTGCGTCACCACCTTGCCGGCATGGCGCGTGAGATACTGCAGCAGGGCATATTCCTTCGGCGACAGCTTGACTTCGGCGCCATCCAGCCACACCTGCCTGCGCGCCATATCGATACTTAACTCGCCCACGCTGAAGATCGGCTGCGCCGCCACTTCGGGAATCCGGCGCAGCAGCGCGTTCACGCGGGCGATGAATTCGGCAATGCCAAACGGCTTTGTGATGTAATCGTCGGCGCCCATTTCCAGCGCCTTCACTTTCTCGACTTCGCGGTTGCGCACCGACAGGATCAGCACCGGCAGCGATGACCATTCGCGAATACGCTGCAGCACATCGAGGCCGTCCATATCGCCGAGCTGCAGGTCCAGCACCACCAGGTCGGGCGATCTTGTCGAGGCCAGCTGAAGGGCTTCCTTGCCCGATTCTGCTTCGATCACCTCGTAGCCATGTACCGACAGGCCGGTCCGCAGGAAACGCCGGATCTGCTTCTCGTCATCCACCACCAGAATGGTCCGTGCATTACTCATTCTGCGACTCCGCAATAGTGCCATGGGGCACGCCACTCGTTTCGGCGACCGGAAGGCGTATCCGCATCGTCGTGCCGCGTTCCAGGCCGGCACTGTCGGCAATAATACTCCCGCCGCAGGCCTCGATGAAAGCCCGGCTGATCGTCAGCCCCAGGCCGCTGCCGCCCGGCTCTTCGGCACGGTCGGTGGCGCGATAGAAACGATCAAAGACCTGCTCGCTCTGCTCCGCCGTCATACCGCGACCGCTATCGCGCACGAACAGCTCCACATAGCTTGCGGCGGCAAAAGCCCCGACTAGGATCGGACTACCGGCCGGAGCGTATTTGGCGGCATTTTCCAGCACGTTGATCAACCCCTGCTGCAGCAGCACAGCATCCGTCATCACCATCGGCAGGTGCTGGGCCAGCTCGACCTGCAGATCATGCCGCTCGAGCAGACTGTGGCAGCGCCGTAGTGCCGGTTCGACGATGTCGGTCAGGTCGGTCGGCTCCAGAACCGGATGCAGGCGGCCGGCGCGGATACGGGTCAGGTCGAATAGCCGGCCGATAAAATGGTCCAGCCGCTCGGCCTCTTGCCTGATCGCGGCGGCCAGTTCGGTACGTTCGGCCTCGCTGCACAGGTTGCCGTAACGCTCCAGCGTAGAAGACGAACCGAGGATGGCGGCCAACGGCGTGCGCAGATCGTGCGACATCGAGCTGATGATGGCCTCGCGCAGCTGATCGGCCTTGGCGTCGACCCGGGCGATCTCGCTGCGTTCGGCCAGCCGCATGCGTTCCAGCGCAGTGGCGACCAGTTCGGTCAGAGCCGCAAAGAAAACCGGCTCGATCGTCGCATTGTTGCCGTGAATGGCCAGTGCACCCGACAGGCGACTGCCATGCCGCACCGGATATACAGTCCAGGCGTCCTGCGTCGTAGTCTGTTCCGGATGTCGGCTCCAGGCCTGGACCGCAGGCGACAAGCCAAAGGACGCAGCATCGTCACAGGCTGAGACTTTGACCGGGCTCCACCCACCGTCTTTCTGCAGTAACAGCGCACAAGGGAGACCGGTTACACGCTGAATCTGCTGTACTATGGCTTGCGGGATATCGATATGTTCCGCAACGGCAGCGAGATGCCGGCCCACATCGTAAAGCTGCTCCATGCGCAGTTCGCGCTGGCGCAGTTGATCGGCCGAACGTCGGGCCCAGTCGGCCAGAGGCCCTCCGATCGCCGCCACACCGGTGAAGATCATCAGATCGATCATCTGAACCGGGTCCCGCACCGCAAGTGAAAAGATCGGTGGATAGAAGAAATAGGCAGCAATGGCCAGGGTACATCCAACAGCATAGACTGCTGGAAACAATCCGAATGTCAGCGCCGAGAACAGAACCACCGGCACGAAGAACAGCGATACCGCCACCACCGGCGTGACACTGGTGACGATATGTGCTGCCAGCCAGGCAGCGATCAAGGCTAGGCTGGTCAGCAGATATGGGATTGAACGGCGCATAGCAGGCGAGCAGTCTGCCCTGCCATGTCACCGCCGGCAACCGAGTCAGAGAGCCGCCGTTCAGCGGTTCATATGCTGGGTGAACAGGCGGTTCAGTTCGGCGCCCGGGGCACCCTGCTTGAAATGCTCGAAGGTGCCTTCCGCCGCGATCTCCTTCGCAGTCCGGATGAATTCGCCCCAGGCCACGCGCGCCAGCGAGCCGCCGACGCTGATCCGGCGGATGCCGAGTTTCGCCAGCTCGGCCACGCTCTGCCCCATGGTCAGCATGTTGACCGGCTTACCCCCGGCCGCCTGCACCACCGCCTGGATCTGCGCTTCGTCGCGGATGGCCGGCGCATACAGCACATCGGCACCGGCAGCGGCATAGGCCTTCAGCCGCCTCACCGTCTCGTCCAGGTCGGGCCGGCCGACGAAGAAGCCTTCCGAGCGCGCGGTCAGCAACACGCCGCTGCCCGTGTGATCGATGGCCGCGCGCGCAGCGGCAATGCGCTGCACGGCAAGATCGAAGTCGTAGAGCGGCACATCCTTGTTACCGGTCGAGTCTTCAATGGATAGCCCGGCGATCCCGGTCTCCACCGCCCTGGCCACATTGGCGGCGACGCCATCGGGATTGTCAGCGAAACCGTTCTCGAAATCCGCATTGACCGGAATATCCGTGACGGCGGTCAGCGCGCGCAGATGCACCAGCACGTCGTCACATTCCACCTTGTTGTCGGGCCGCGCCATCGACCAGGCCATACCGGCACTGCTGGAGGCCAGCGCCTTAAAGCCGAGGCTTTGCAGCAGCACGGCGGATCCGGCGTCCCAGGGATTGGGGATGACGAAGCAGCCGCTGTCATGCAGCTGGCGGAAGGCGGTGCGTTTGTCGGCGGCGGATGCGGCAGGCATGGCGGTTTCCTCTGACGTGTTTGTGCCAGAGTAAAGCCGGGCCGCGACAGAGCAAGACAGCATGCTTCGGCGCAGGCCGAATTAATTGTCAGGCTACATTCGGCGGAGTCAGGCCTTTGGGCGCTTTTTCGCCCGCAGCTTCAGCGTCTCGATCAGCATGGCGTCGCGCTCGGCAGACAGGTCGGCGATGCTGCGGCCGGCAGCTTCCGCGTCGACGCCGCGCACCAGGAGATCCTTGACCTCCGGGGTCAATGCCGGCGCGCCCAGCGCCGCCCAGCGTTTTTCCTGGCTGGGCCCGAGATGATCCAGATAATGGCGATAGCCGCCCGCGCCGCCGCCGAGATGATAGGTCATATGCGCGCCCTGGATCGACCAGCGCAGGCCGGGGCCTTCCACCAAGGCCTTGTCGACATCGGCGACATCGGCGATGCCCTCGGCCACGATATTCACCGCTTCACGATACAGCGCCGAGGCCAGCCGGTTGGCGACATGACCCGGGGCTTCGCGCTTCATGCGGATCGTCGCCTTGCCCATCGCCTCGTAAAAGGCGGCGGCCTGCGCGACGCGCGCCGGATCGGTGCCGTAGAGTTCCACCAGCGGCACCAGATGCGGCGGATTGAACGGATGCGACACGATCAGCCGTGCAGGCTGTGTCATGCCTTGGGTGAGTTGCGACCAGGCAAAGGACGAGGTGCTGCTGGCAATTGTCGCCTGTGGCTGCGCGACCGACAGGATTTCGGCAAACAGCCTGTGCTTCAGTTCCAGCTTTTCCGGCGCGTTTTCCTGGATGAAGTCGGCACTCGCGACGGCCGCTTTCAGCCGCGCCACGACTTTCACCTTGCCCTTGCCGCGCCGGCCGAGCTGGGCCAGCTGTCTGCGCGCCGCCTTCACACGGTCGCGGAACAACGCGCGGGCGCCGGCATCGGGGTCCCAGGCGACCACGTCAACGTCGTTCGCGGTGAACAAAGCCGCCCAGCTGGCACCGATCAGGCCGCCACCGACGATGGCAACCGTCTTTATGTCCTGCCTCATCAGACTGCCTCGAAAGGAACTGTCAGTTGCGTGCCGGGCACGATGATGCCGCCACGGTCGCCGGGCACGACGCTGCCGTAGCGCTGGGCGAAGACCGGGGGCAGCGGCCGCGCTTCCCTCGGCGCCAGCCACAGTCGCAGCAGATGCCGGCGCTTCGTCGGGTCGGTCCAGTCCTCGAAGGCGGTGCGGTCATGCAGCAGGGTGTGGTTATGCACCAGCTGCACGTCGCCGGGTTCCAGCACCATGTGGAAATTCAGCGCCGGATCGTTGCACAACGCATCGAACAGATCGTAGGCCTCGACCTGCTCCGGTGTCAGCGGCGGCACGTCGTCGAAGCGACGCGCGCTCTCGATATACTGGCGCTGGTAGATCGCCGAGAGATGACCGTCATGCCAGTTGTAGGTCGGGATCGTGAAATACGGTTTCTCGCCCACCGGCACCTCGCCGCGCCGGTCGGTCTCAATGGGGGCCAGCAGATGCACCAGCAGATCGGGGCGGCGCCGGCGCATCTCGTTGAAGACGGTGACCGAACTGACCAGTGCCGAATGCCCGCCGGATTTCGCAACTTGTAGACAGAGCAGTCCGACGATATCGGCGGAATCGGTATGAAAGGTCTGGCGCTCATGCGTCTGGTAAATGCGCACATTCGGATCGTTGCTGCTGAGCCCCATATCCCGAACATGACCGAGGATATGGCCGCGCGCATTCTGCGACCGCGCGCTGCCGAGATGACAGCCGATACCAAGGAAGGCAATCGCGGAGTCGCGTAAGGACCAGCGGTCGACCGGAAGGCCGCGCAGCAGCGCGAAGCCGCGACCGTCCAATACTTCGGCCTTGATACGGGCCAGACGGGGCCCAAGCGTCGGCAGCGGAAAATCCGCCGGCGTCAGATGCGCCACGGCGCTGTCGGAACCGGCGGCGATGCGCCGCATGGCCGCCTCGACTTCGGCGATTTCGGCGGCGGAAAAAGGCGTGAGCCAGCTCGGGTCCTGCAGAATCGCAGGACCGTACCAGGCGGAGGCATCGTTGAGTTCAGGCGGGAGCGATACGGTCATGGCGCGATAATGCCCAACCGGCAGGCCCGATCAAGAGCTGGCCCGATCAAGTCCCGCCGGCGGGCAACGCTCACTCCGCGGGATGATGCTGCGCTGCGGGCGTTGCCGCCGTCGCCTTGCTGCGGTCGCGCGCCAGCAAGGTATAGGCGGTCGGTACCACGAACAGCGTCAGCAGCGTGCCAAGCAGCAGGCCGCCGACGATCACGAGACCGATCTGGTTGCGGCTTTCGGCGCCGGCGCCCAGCGCCATGGCGAGCGGCAAGGCACCCAGCACCATCGCCGCCGTGGTCATCAGGATCGGGCGCAGGCGCAGCGACGCCGCCTCGATCACTGCCTCCAGCCGGCTGCGGCCCTCTTCCTGCAGCTGGTTGGCGAATTCCACGATCAGGATGCCGTTCTTGGTGATCAGGCCGACCAGTGTGACCAATCCGACCTGGCTGTAGATATTCATCGTGCCGCCGCCGAGCTTGAGCGCCAGCAGCGCCCCGGTCATGGAGAGCGGCACGGTGAGCATGATGATGAAGGGATCGACGAAGCTTTCGAACTGCGCCGCCAGCACCAGATAGATGAACAGCAAGGCGAGCACGAAGGTGAACAGGATATCGCCCGAGGCCTGCTTGAATTCGCGCGACTGGCCGTTGTAGTCGATCTGCACGCTGCTCGGCAGCACGGCGCGGGCGGCGGCTTCCAGCTGGGCCAGCGCCTCGCCTTCCGAATAGCCCGGCGCCACATTGGCGGTGATATCGGCGGCACGCAGCTGGCTCATGCGGGTGAGTTCGCGGGCCGTGAGCGACTCGCGCACATCGACCAGATTCGACAGCTGCACCATCTGGCCGCTGCGGCCGCGCACGTAAATCTTCGACAGATCCTCCGGATTGGCGCGCTCGATATTGGCCACCTGCACGATCACATCGTACTGCTTGCCGTTCTGCTTGAAGCGCGTGACCTGACGGCCGCCCAGCATGGTTTCCAGGGTGCGGCCGATGGTGTCGACATCGATGCCAAGATCCGAGGCCTTCTCGCGATTGACCGAGACCTTGATCTCCGGCTTGTTCATTTTCAGCCGGGTGTCGAGATTGGCCAGAGCCGGATATTTCGCCGCTTCGGCCAGAACCAGCCCGACCAGACGGTTCAGCTCGTCGTAATCCATGCTGCCCTGCAGCACGATCCAGACCGGCGGCGAACGCAGATTCTGGCCCAGCGACGGCGGATTGTTGACGAAGCCCTGCACGCCGGCCAGTTCGCGGAATTGCGGCGTCAGCTCGGTGACGATGTCCTGCTGCTTGCGCTCGCGCTCGTTCCAGTGCTGCAGGCGGGTGAACGACACGCCCTGAGACAGGATCGGGTTGCCCGACACGACGAAGCGCGACACCGCTTCCGGCACGCTTTCCATCACCGTCTCGACCTGCCGCGCGTATTTCTCCATGTAGTTCAGCGTGGCGCCCTCGGGGCCGTTGAAACTGCCGATGATGGTGCCGCGATCCTCGATGGGCGACAGTTCGGGTTTCAGCATGCCGAACAGGAAGTAGCTGCCGCCGGCGAAGACGGCACCCACCAGGATGACCAGCAGGCGGGCTTTCAGGGCCTGGCGCAGGAAACGGCTGTAGCCCTCTGTCATGCCGTTCAGGGCGTTTTCCACCAGGTTGAACAGCCTGCCGTGCTTGGCTTCATGCTTCAGCAGGCGGCCGCACATCATCGGGCTGAGCGTCAGCGCGACGAAGCCCGAGACCAGCACGGCGCCGGCCAGCGCCCAGGCGAATTCGGTAAACAGTCGGCCGGTGGTGCCGCTCATGAAGCCGATGGGGGCATAGACGGCGGCCAGCGTCAGCGTCATCGCCACCACGGCAAAGCCGATTTCCCTGGCGCCCCGGAAGGCAGCCTGCAGCGGCGGCATGCCGTTCTCGATATGGCGATAGATGTTTTCCAGCACCACGATGGCATCGTCGACCACCAGGCCGATGGCCAGCACCATGGCCAGCAGGGTGAGCGTGTTGATAGTGAATCCCATCGCATACATGATCGCAAAGGCGCCCATCAGCGAGGCCGGGATGGTAACGACCGGGATGAGCGTGGCGCGCCAGTTGCGCAGGAACAGGAACACCACCGCGACCACCAGCAGAACGGCTTCGCCGATGGTGCGATAGACCGAGTCGATGGAGGCGCGGATGAACACCGAGGTGTCGTAGGCGATTTCCGCCTGCATGCCTTCGGGCAGGTTTTCCAGGATGGAGGGCAGCGCCTCGCGCACGCCCTGCGAAATATCGAGCGGATTGGCGACCGCCTGCTTGACCACGCCGAGCGACACGGCGGGCTTGCCGTTGAACCGCACGCTGACGCGCTCGTCGGCCGGACCGACCTCGACATGACCGACATCGCCGAGCCGCACCGGATAGCCGTTCACTTCGCGGACGATAATGGCGCCGAACTGTTCGGCGCTGCGCAGGTCGGTTTCCGACAGCACGGTGAATTCCAGATTGCGGCTTTCGATCCGGCCGGCCGGCAGATCGACATTCTGGCGGCGCAGCGCGCCCTCGACATCCTGCGGCGTCAGGTTGTAGGCGGCCAGGCGGCCCGGATCGAGCCAGATGCGCATGGCATAGCGGCGTTCGCCGAAGATGCGCGCTTCCGCCACGCCGGCAATCGACTGCAGGCGATCCTTCACATAGCGGTCGGCGAAATCGGTCAGTTCAAGTGGAGTGTGGCGGTCGGAGGAGAAGGCGATAAACAGCACCGGCTGGGCATCGGCCTCGACCTTGGAGACGATGGGTTCGTCGATCTCGGTGGGCAGCTTGCCGCGCACGCGGCTGACACGGTCGCGCACATCGTTCGCCGTGGCTTCGGCGTCGCGCGACAGCTTGAACCGTACCACCACGAGGCTGCGCTCCGGCCGCGTGATCGAGCGGACGAAATCGATTCCCTCGATGCCGGCGATGGATTCTTCCAGCACGCGCGTGACCTGGCTTTCGATCACTTCGGCGCTGGCGCCGCGATAAATGGTTTCCACCAGCACCACCGGCGGATCGATATTGGGATATTCACGCACGGTGAGCCGCGTGAAGGCGACAAGGCCGACCAGAATCACCACCAGGCTGAGCACGGTGGCGAAAACCGGACGCTGGATGCAAAGATCGGAGATTTTCATGTCTTACGATCCCGCCAGCTTCGACACGCGGACGAACTGGCCATCGCGCAGCTTCTGCGCGCCTTCGGCCACAATGCTGTCGCCGGCCTTCAGGCCTTCCAGCACCTCGACCTCGCCGGCCCGGCGCAGGCCGGTGCGCAACTTCGTCTGCACGGCCTTGCCGTCGATCACCCGGAAGGCAAAGACATCGCGTCCCATCGGCATCAGCGCGGTTTCGGGGATCAGCACGGCATTGGGCCGCTCTTCCACGATCAGCGTGACACGGGCGAACATACCAGGGCGCAGCTTCTTGTCGGCATTGGGCAGGCGCGCCCGCAGGATCACGGCGCGCCCATTGGGGTCGATGGCCGGATCGATGGCATAGACGCTGCCGTCGAAAGTCGCGCCGGGGAAACCGTCGAGACGCACGCGGATGGCCTGGCCCGCGGCAATGAGCTGGGCGTAGATTTCCGGAATGCGGAAATCGACCTTCAGCTGCTCGACGCTTTCGATATTGGCAATGGTCTGGCCGGGATTGACATAATCGCCGACGCTGACCTGACGCAGGCCGACAATGCCGTCGAAGGGCGCGTTGATGGTGCTCTTTTCCAGCGTGGCCTGGGCCAGCGCCAAAGCGGCTTCGTCGCTCGACAGCTTGGCCTGCGCCTCGTCCAGCGTGCGCTGCGTGCCGGCGCCACGGTCGGCCAGTTCCTTGGCGCGGCCGAAATTGGCGCGGCTGAGCGTGACGCTGGCACGCGCCTGGTTGACCTGCGCGCGTGCGATCGCCGCATCCAGCCGCAGCAGCGGCGCACCGCGTTTCACCGGCTGGCCTTCATCGAACAGGATTTCGCTCACCCGGCCGGCGATTTCGGGACGCAGCACGACGGATTCATCCGAGCGCAGACTGCCAACCGCCTCGATCTGCTGACGCACCGCGCCGGTTGTCACCGTCCGGATATCGACCGGGATCGGCGCCTGCGCACTGCCCTGACGCGGCGCGGCCGTCGTCGTTGTGCCCGACGCACTGGGCGCCAGGCTCGCACGTATCTCTGGGCCGTAGGCCCAGATCACACCGCCGACCGCCGCAAGCGCAACTATGCTGATACCGAAGCTCTTCTTCATCGCCCGTCCGCCATTGGGAAATCGGCGACGCCCCCCTGTCCGGGCTTTTGCCGGAATCGCACAGGACCGGATGCGCGCCGCATAACTGTACTGTAGAGTGCAGAATATATAAGACAATTTCTACAGCATGACAGTCCGGACCAAACGTACCAATTCAACCCGCCGGCCGCCACGCACCTCGGCGCGAGCGCCTGCCCGCGCCGCGCCGCGCCGGCGCGGCCGGCCCGCCGATGCCCGCAAACATGCCGATATCCTGGCCGTGGCGATGGATGTGTTCCTCGAACGCGGCTACCACGCGGCCAGCATGGATGCGATCGCGGCGCGGGCCAGAGTCTCCAAAATCACGGTTTATGCGCATTTTTCCAGCAAGCAGGCGTTGTTCAGTGCCATCATCGCCGAACTGGCCGGCCGGCTGACCGGCGCCTTCGAGCGCATGACGCTGGCCGGACTGCCGCCGGAGACAGCCTTGCGGCGGATGGCGCGCGCCTATCTCGACCTCGCGCTGGCGCCGCGCTCATTGGCGCTGCATCGGCTGGTGGTGGCCGAGGCCGCCCATCAGCCACAGCTCGGACGCCTGATTCACCGTCATGGACCGGTCGCCATTGCCGCCACGCTCGCAGATTATCTGGCGGCGCAGCCGAGCCTGCGGATCGGCAATGCGCAACTGGCGGCGGAGCAGTTTCTCGGCATGGTGCTGGCGCAGAACCAGCTCGGGCTGCTGCTGGCCGGCCGGCCGGCGGCGAAGTCGAAGGCCGCGCTGAATGCTGCCATCGATCATGCCGTCGAGCTGTTCCTCAACGGCTGTCGCCCCAAAAGATAACTGCGGGCCCTAGCCGCGGCCATGCTCGGCCATGAAGCTTAAGAAAGCCGCATCGTCGGCATAGGCGACATTGACGCGCAGGGCCGGCGCATGCGTGGCGCGATCCAGCGTGAAGATTGAGCTGGGCGCCAGGAAGATGCCGCGTTCGGCTGCCAGCCGCGCCAGCTTCACATCGTCGCAGCCTTCGGGCAGCGGACACCACAGGTAATAGCCGCCACCGGGCGGATTGAATCCGCCGATCCCGATGGCGGACAGTTCCGCCATGGCACGGCTGGAGGCGCGTGCCACGCGGTCGCGCAGGCGGCTGAGATGATGGCGGTAATGCCCGTCGGCCATCAGTTCGTGGATCAGGCGTTCGACATAGCCTGAACTGTTCACCACGGTCAGCATCTTCACATCGGTCAGCGAGCGAATGAGCACCGGCGCGGCGGCGATATACCCGGTGCGTAGGCTCGCCGACAGCGTTTTCGAGAAGGTGCCGACATAGATTACGCGCTCCAGCCGGTCCAGCGTGGCCAGGCGCGGCGTGAGCGGCGGCAGCAGATCGGCGAAGGGATCGTCTTCCACCAGGATCATGCCGAGCCGCTCGGCCTGCTGCAGCAGACGATGGATGCCGGCCGGCGTCATCGACGTGCCGGTCGGGTTATGCGCCAGCGTCTGCGTAAAGAACAGCCGCGGGCGATATTGCGCCGCCTTGGCCTCCAGGTCTTCCGGATCGGGGCCTTCCGCCGTGCGGCGCACGCCGATCACATTGGCGCGCGCCAGCCGCAGCTTGCCGAATAACGGGTAATAGCCCGGACTGTCGACCAGCACGGTATCGCCCGGTTCGATGAAATGCCGCACGATCAGATCGAGCGCATGATTGGCGCCGAAGGTGAGCAGGATCTGCTCGGCAGTCACATGGATCGAGCGTTCGATCAGCCGGCCAGCGATCATCTCGCGCAACGGTCCGTAGCCTTGCGGCGCGCCGTAGCCGTGTTCGACGCGTTCGCCGCCGCGCGTGCTGAGCCGTAGGTGGCGGCCGAGTTCGGAGGCTTCCATCCAGCTGGCCGGCGGCCGACCGTCGCCGACCCGCACCGCGTAATGCTGGTTGAGTTGTTCGCGCAGCAGCGACACCAGATCGATGGCCTCGCTGACATGCGCCGGGCGGATCGTCGCCGAGGCTTTCGGTCGCGGGCGGGCGACATAGAAACCCGAGCCGCGCTTCGGCTCGAGATAGCCCTGCGCCACCAGCCGGTCGTAGGCCTCGACCATGGTGTTTTTCGAGACGCCGAATTCGGCGGCCGCGAGGCGTACCGAGCCGAGCCGCGTGCCGGGGGTGAGATGGCCCTGCTCGACCTGCTGGGCGATGTTGCGCGCGATCTGTTCGGCGCGGGCGATCCGCATGTTCCCTCCAACTGTACCAAATATTTGATCAGTACAGTTGCTCGGACAATAGCCGGAATTGTCCCTTGTTTAAACCAACCTACAGAGAGATTTTCAAACCGCGATCAAGGCCGGCCAGCGCAGGCGGCGGCCAAGTGGAGGAAACACAATGAGCAAGGCGGTCTCTGCCGATACGGCGGGGCGGAAGATCAATTCGCGTCTCGAGAATTACCGTAACATGACGCCGGCACTGCGCCTGGCCGCCCTGGCCGAGGCCGTCGGCCTGAGCGATGCTGACCGCGCCCTGCTGGCGCAGCCCGGCGGCCTGCCGGTCGAACGCGCCAACGGCATGATCGAGAATGTGATCGGCACGTTCGAACTGCCGCTGGCCATCGCCACCAATTTCCAGATCAACGGCCGCGACTACCTGATTCCGATGGCGGTGGAGGAACCCTCCATCGTCGCCGCCGCCTCCTATATGGCGCGCATCGCGCGTGACTGCGGCGGCTTCGAGACATCCAGCACGCAGCCGATCATGCGCGCCCAGGTGCAGCTGATCGGCATCAGCGATCCGCATGGCGCCCGGCTGAAAATTCTGGCGGCGCGCGACGAAATCATCGCTGCGGCCAATGCGCGCGACAAGGTGCTGATCGGTCTGGGCGGCGGCTGCCGCGACATCGAGGTGCATGTCTTCCCGCAGACGCCGCGCGGCCCCATCGTGGTAATGCATCTGCTGGTCGACGTGCGCGACGCCATGGGCGCCAATACGGTCAACACCATGGCCGAGACGGTCGCGCCCATCGTGGAACGCGTCACCGGCGGCAGCGTGCGCCTGCGTATTCTGTCGAATCTGGCCGACCGCCGCATCGCCCGTGCCCGCGTCAGCCTGACCGAAGAGTCACTCACCACCAAGGACTTCTCCGGCAAGCGTATGATCGAGGGCATCCTGGATGCCTATACCTTCGCCGCCATCGATCCCTACCGCGCCACCACGCATAACAAGGGCATCATGAACGGCATCGATCCGGTCGTGGTCGCCACCGGCAACGACTGGCGCGCCATCGAAGCCGGCGCGCATGCCTGGGCCGCCCGCAGCGGGCATTACACCTCGCTGACCACCTGGGAACTGAGCAAGGACGGCCGCCTGGTCGGCACGCTGGAAATGCCGATGGCGCTCGGTCTCGTGGGCGGTGCGACCAAGACGCATCCGCTGGCCCAGGCAGCATTGCGCATCATGGGCGTGACCAGCGCGCAGGAACTGGCCGAGATCACCGTCACCGTCGGCCTGGCGCAGAATATGGCCGCGCTCCGCGCACTGGCCACCGAAGGCATCCAGAAGGGCCATATGGCGCTGCATGCCCGCAACATCGCCATCGTCGCCGGCGCCACCGGCGAAGAGATCGACAAGGTGGCCGCCGAACTGGCCGCCAGTCATGACGTGCGCACGGACCGTGCCGCCGAGATTCTGGCGCGCCTGCGCAAGGGTTGAGATTACGTGTTCGATAAACCAAGAAAGCACACCAACGGAGGAAACTACGAATGACGATCAATCGACGTAACCTGCTCGGCTCGGGCGCCGCTCTTGCCACGGCCGCAGCCTTCGCCACGCCGGCACTGGCCCAGAGCGGCGCGGTGAAATGGCGCATGCAGGCGCTGTGGGATCCCGGCACTACGCCGCAAAAATTCGAGGAGCGTTTCGTCAAGCGCGTCTCGGAACTGACCGGCGGCAAGTTCACCATCGAATTGTTCGCCGGCGGCCAGATCGTGCCGGCGGCGCAGGCTTTCGACGCGGTACGCGGCGGTGCCTTCGAGATGATGAAGACCTTCGACGGCTACGAAGCCGGCAAGATTCCTGCCTTCGCCTTCACCAGCACGATCCCCTTCGGTTTCCCGGAATCGGACCAGTATGAAGCCTGGTTCTACGAGGTCGGCGGCCTGGAGATGGCGCGCGAAGCCTATGCGCCGGCCGGGCTGATCTATATCGCACCGACCGTTTACGGCCAGGAGCCGATCCACGCCAAGATGCCGATCACCAAGATCGCCGATCTGGCTGGCAAGAAAGGCCGCTTCGTCGGCCTCGCATCGGCTGTGATGGGTGCCTTCGGCGTCAGCGTCTCGCCGCTGCCGACCGGCGAAGTCTATTCCGCACTCGACAAGGGTGTGATCGACATCGCCGACCGCGGCGACCTGACCGCCAATTTCGAGGCGGGCCTGGCGGAAGTGGCCAAGCATGTGGTGGTGCCGGGCGTGCACCAGCCGACCACCGCGACCAGCTATGTCGCCAATCGCGGCGCCTATGAAAAGCTGCCGGCCGAGTTCAAGGCCGCGCTGGCGATTGCGGCCCGCGAGGTCTCGGCTTCGCTGCGCCAGCATATCCTGGTGCAGGATGCGCTCGCGTTGGAGAAATACAAGGCGAAGGGCTGCACCATCCATACCTTCGATCCGGCCGACATCCTGGCCAACCGTCCGAAGGCCGTGGCAGCATGGCAGGCGGCGACCAAGGACAATGCACTGGCCAAGAAGATCCTGGAAAGCCAGGTGGCCTTCATGAAGCGTCTCGGCATTCTGGCGTAACGCGACCGCTGTATGGCGGATGCCTGCCCGGCATCCGCCGCATTTTCCCCAGGTCATCGGGAGAGCCCATGCCGCCCGTCATTGCCGGCTTCGTTGGCGCCGTCACCGCCGTCAACCGTGCGGCCTTCTATCTTGCCATCCTGCTGATCTACCTGATCGCACCGATCATGCTGATCGACGTCGTCATGCGCTATGCCTTCAACGCACCCACCGTCTGGGGCATGGAACTGGCCGTGCTGCTGTTCGGGCCGTATTTCCTGCTGGCCGGGCCCTATGTGCTGCATCAGAAGGGCCATGTGGCGATGGACCTGGTGCGCCAGCGGCTGAATCTCCAGGCCGACCGCCTGGTCGAACTGGTCAACCTGCCGATCATCGTCGCCTTCTGCGCCATCCTGCTCTGGTTCTCGGTGCCGGCTGCCGTCGATTCCTTCAATTACGGCGAAACCTCCTTCTCGGCCTGGAACCCGCCGATCTGGTGGACCAAGGCCGCCGTGCCGATCTCCCTGCTGCTGATGCTGCTGCAGGCGCTGGCCGAATTCCTGCGCGTGCTGTTCCGCGCCCCGGGCATTGCCCATGAGGAGGCCGCGCAATGAGCTCGACCGCCATCCTGATCCTGATGTTCGGCGGCCTGACACTTTTCATGCTGACCGGCCTGCCGATTGCCTTCGTGCTGGGCGGCCTGTCGCTGCTGATCACCGTGCTGTTCTGGAATCCGCAGGCGGTGATCATTCTGGTGCTGCAGATTTTCGACACCATGAAGTCGGAAGCCCTGCTGGCGATTCCGCTCTACATCCTGATGGCGGCATTGCTGTCGCGGTCGGGCGTAATCGAAAAGCTCTACCGCGCCATGGAATTGTGGTTCGGCCGCCTGCGCGGCGGCCTCGCTGTCGGCACCGTGGTGATCTGCGTGATCATGGCGGCGATGACCGGCGTGGTCGGTGCCGCCGTCACCGCCATGGGCATGCTGGCCCTGCCCGAGATGCTGCGCCGGAAATACAGCCCGGAACTGGCGACCGGCACGATCTGCGCCGCCGGCACACTGGGCATCCTGATCCCGCCCTCGGTGCTCACCATCGTCTATGCCGTTACCGCGCAGGTCTCGATCGGCAAGATGCTGATTGCCGGTCTGGTGCCCGGTCTGATCCTGGCGATGCTTTACATCGCCTACATTCTGCTGGTGGCCTGGCTGAAGCCCGGCGCCGCGCCGCTGCGCGAGGATTTCGAAGCGGCACCGCTGCGCGAACGGCTGGCTGCACTGAAGGCGCTGATCCTGCCTGCCATGCTGATCATCCTGATTCTGGGCTCGATCTTCCTCGGCATCGCCACCCCCACCGAGGCCGCAGCCGTCGGCGTCTTCGGCGCCCTGATCGCCGCCGCGCTGGAAAAGAAACTGAACGTCGATGCACTGGTTTCGGCCGCCGCCGATACCGGCAAGGCCACGGCGATGATCCTGTGGATCACCATCGGGGCCAAGGCCTATGTCGCCATCTTCACCGGCCTGGGCGGCGCGGATTCGCTGCTCGGCATGATCAAGGCGCTGGATGTCGGCCCCTATGTGATCCTGATCGTGATGATGCTGATCCTGATCTTCCTCGGCACCGTGCTGGACGAGATCGGCATCATCCTGCTGACCGTGCCGGTGTTTATCCCGATCGTCAAATTCCTCGGCTTCGACGAAATCTGGTTCGGCGTGCTTTATGCCATCACGATCCAGATGGGCTATATCTCGCCGCCCTTCGGTTACACCCTGTTCTACATGAAGGGCGTGTTGCCCAAGGCGCTGCATATGGGCGTGGTCTATCGCGGCATCATTCCATTTTTCATGCTGCAGGGCGTCGGGCTGGCGATCGCCATGGCTTTCCCCGGCCTGATGACGATCCTGCCGCGCCTGATGGACAGCAACTGAAGGCCGGCGGGGTTTGTGCCCCGCCTGCCCTGCTAGCCGCCTATTCCTTCACGGCCCCGGTCATGGCCGAGACATAATGCTCGACGAAGAAGGCATAGAGCACCACCAACGGCAATGAGCCGACCAGCGCGCCCGCCATCAGCGAACCCCAGCGATAGATATCGCCGTCGACGAATTCGTTGACGATGGCGACTGGCACGGTCTTGTTGGCGGCCGACTGCAGGAAGGTGAGGGCGTAGATGAACTCGTTCCAGCAGAGTGTGAAGCAGAAGATGAAGGCCGAGATCAGCCCGGGGATCGAGAGCGGCAGCACGATCTTGGTCAGGATCTGCCAGCGCGAGGCACCGTCGATCAGGGCGCATTCCTCCAGTTCGAAGGGGATGGTCTTGAAATAGCCCATCAGCAGCCAGGTGGAGAACGGGATCAGGATGGTGGGATAGACCAGGATCAGCGCCAGCGGACTGTCGAACAGCCCGTACTGGAACACCACGGTGGCCAGCGGAATGAACAGGATCGACGGCGGCACCAGATAGGCCAGGAAGATCAGGCCGCCGACGGTCTGCGCGCCGCGAAAACGAAGGCGCACGATGGCATAGGCCGCCAGTACGCTGGCAATCAGCGACAGCGCCGTGGCGCCGGCCGCGACATACATCGTGTTCCAGAGCCATTGCGGATAATTCGAGTCGAACAGCAGCTTCTTGATATGCTGCAGCGTCGGCTCCCAGGTCCAGAACGGGCTGACCCGGTCCATATCCAGTAGCTGCTCGTTCGGTTTAATCGAGGTCAGCGCCATCCAGTAGAACGGGAACAGCAGCACGATCAGGAAGAGCACCAGCGGCAGGTAGAGCGTGACCAGCCGCCGCGGCACGGTCTCGAGGTAGCTCATACCCTCGGAATTGTCGGCCTTAGCTTCTGCAATCGCCATCAGAGTCGCGCCCCTGTCATCGCTGTCTCAGTCATTGTCCGAGCCCTGCTGCCACTTACGCCGCTGCAGGCCGAACCAGGAAATCATGATCGCGCCGAGCAGGAAGGGAATCATCGCGGTGGCAATCGCCGCGCCCTCGCCCAGCTGGCCGCCCAGGATGCCGCGCTGATACGACAGCGTAGCCATCAGATGCGTGGCATTGACCGGGCCGCCGCGCGTCATCGCCCAGATCAGCTGGAAATCGGTGAAGGTGAACAGCACCGAAAAAGTCATCACCACCGCGATGATCGGCGTCAGCAGCGGATAGGTGATATGGCGGAAACGCTGCCAGGGCGTGGCGCCGTCCAGAGTCGCGGCCTCGTAGAGCGAGGGCGACACGGTCTGCAGCCCGGCCAGCAGGGTGATGGCCACGAAAGGCACGCCGCGCCAGATATTGGCGAAGATGGTCGACCAGCGCGCATTCCAGGGATCGCCGAGGAAGTCGATATTCTCGGAGATCAGGCCGATCTTCTTCAGCGACCAGGAGATGATGGAGAACTGCGAATCGTAGATCCACCAGAAGGCGATGGCCGACAGCACGGTCGGCACGATGAAGGGGATCAGCACCGCGGCGCGGATCAGCGCCTTGAACGGGATATGCTTGTCGAGCAGCAGCGCCAGATACAGCCCGGCGGCGAATTTCACGATGCTGGCGACGATGGTGTAGAGCATCGTGTTGAACACCGAGAGCCAGAAGACCGAATCGCCCTGCAGCCATTCGTAATTCTCGAGGCCGATAAAGCCGCCGCCACGGCCGATCTTGGTATCGGTAAACGACAGCCAGACGCCGAGGCCGAGCGGATAGGCCAGGAACAGGAACAGGATGCCGAGCGCCGGCAGCATGAACCACCAGCCAAGCCAGTTGCGGTTCGATTTGAGCTGGCTCCAGGCGCTCACCTCGATGGTCCGCGGCTTATGCCGCACCGGAGTCTTCTCGGCCACATCAACCATATCTGTTCCGTTCGATCGGCAGGCAGGAAGATCGGCCGCGGGCAGTTTGCCGCCCGCGACCGTGCTTTGCGTCAGCGGTAGATGCGCTTGGCCTGACGTTCGGCCACCGCGATCGCGCCCTTCACGTCCTGACGGCCGGTCGCATAATTGGCGAACATGTCGACGACGATGAAGTCGGCAATCGCCGCCGCCGCCTTTTCGCCGAGCGAGCCGAGACCGCCGGGCGTCAGCGTCCGCTTCGACACGTCGCGATACGGCGTGCGCTTCGGATCCGAGGTCCAGACCGGGTTGCTGTCGTAGGCATTGAGGAAATGCGACAGATAGCCCTGCGCTGCCTCGACCCACGGATTGTAGTTCTCCGCTTCCAGCATGAAGGCCGTGAAAGCCTTGCAGGCATTCGGCGCCTTGGTGAAGTTGAAGGTCAGGATCGGGAAAGCCAGATGCAGTTCGGTCGGCTTGCCCACCGGCCCGATCGGCATATAGGCATGATCCATATCGTCGGCGACGGCCTTGTTTTCCTTCTGCGCCGCCACATAGACCGAGATGCCGTTCGAGGTGAGATGCAGGTCGCCCGACACGAAGATCTTGTTGTTGGACGAATCGTTCCACGACGCGGTGCCGGGGATGAAGTTCTCGTACAGCGCCTTGACGAATTCGAGCGCCTTGGCGGTTTCGGGCGAGTTGAGGATGACCTTGTCGTCCTTGTCGACCAGCTGGCCGCCATGCGACCACAGCGCCCAGTGCAGCCAGGTATTGGCGTCACCCGAGGCATGGCCGAGCGCGAAACCGGCCGGCGTGTTGTTCTTCTTCAGCGCCTTGACCAGTTCGAGGAAGCCCGCCGTGTCTTTCGGGAATTCCTTGAAGCCGGCCTTCTGCATCGAGGAGATGCGATAGTTCATCAGGCCGCCGGTGGTGGCGACCGGAATGCCGATCCACTTGCCGCCCGATTTGCCGTAGGCTTCCGCCGCCGGTGCCCAGCCGCCGTATTTCTTGCCGAGATAGTCGGCCACGTCGCTCAGGTCCATGCATTTCTGCGGGAAGAGATGCGGCAGCGAATACAGGCCCCAGACCATGTCGAGGCCCTGGCCGGTATTGGCGACCACCGAGGCCTTGGGCTGGATGTCGTCGAAGGATTCGTTGACGACATTCACATCCACACCCGTGGCGGCCTTGAAGGCCGACACCATCTTCATGAAGGCGGCATCTTCGGCTTCCACGAAGCGGCGCCAGCGCATCAGGTTGATCTTGGCACCGGCTTCGGGCTTCCAGGGTGCGGCCTGCGCCCAGGCCTTGGCCCAGTCGAAGAACGAGGAGCTGCTGAGAATCGCGGCAGCGGTACTGGCTTGGACGAATGTACGACGTGATAAATCTTTCATCGGTCTTTTCCTCCGTTGATTATCAGGCGTTCAGCCTTTTTCCAGTCGACGCGTCAAACAGATGGGCAAGCTCGGGATTGGGCTTCAGCCGGATCTTGTCGCCCGGCTTGAATTTGTGGCGCTCGCGAAAGACGGCGAGTACATCGGCATCGCCGAGTCTGGCGGCGACCATGATCTCCGACCCGGTCGGCTCGATCACGCGCACCTCGGCTTCGGCACCGTCGTCGGCCAGCGCGAAATGCTCCGGCCGGATGCCGTAAACCGCGGGCTGGCCAGCCGAGCCGCCTGTCGCCGCGGGCAGCGGCAGATGGATGCCGCTGTCGGCCGCGAAACTGCCGCCATTGGCCTTGCCGCGCACGAAATTCATCGCCGGCGAGCCGATGAAGCCGGCGACGAAGAGGTTGTCGGGCCGGTCGTAGAGTTCGAGCGGCGTGCCGATCTGCTCGACGCGGCCGTCATGCATCACCACGATCTTGTCGGCCATGGTCATGGCCTCGATCTGGTCATGCGTCACATAGATGGTGGTGGTGCGCAGACGCTGGTGCAGTTCCTTGATCTCGGTGCGCATGGCGACGCGCAGCTTGGCATCGAGATTCGACAGCGGCTCGTCGAACAGGAAGACCTGCGGATCGCGCACGATGGCGCGGCCCATGGCGACGCGCTGGCGCTGGCCGCCCGACAACTGGCGCGGGAAACGCTGCAGCAGTGGCTTCAGACCGAGGATGCCGGCCGCCTGCTGCACGCGCTGGTCGATCTCGGATTTGTCGGCACCGCGCAGCATCAGCGAGAAGGCCATGTTGGCCTCCACCGTCATATGCGGATACAGCGCGTAATTCTGGAACACCATGGCGACGTCGCGCTCTTTGGGCGGCACGTTGTTGACGACGCGGTCGCCGATGGCAATTTCGCCGCCGGAGATGTTTTCCAGACCGGCGATCATCCTGAGCAGGGTGGACTTGCCGCAGCCTGACGGCCCGACCAGCACGACGAATTCGCCATCCTGGATGTCGATCGAGACGCCGTGCAGGATTTGTGTCGCGCCAAACGCCTTGCGGACGTCGCGGCAGAATACTCCCGCCATTATGCCTCCCTTTATATCTGATATATATGTTTCAGACTTGGCGGGCAGCATATAGCCGGGCTTGCGGCCGCCGCAAGCTTAAGTGGCGATGCGCGGGTTACGACCTCCGTCGAAGGTGGCAATGACAGAAAATACACGCAGTGCTGCAGGTGCGATGCTGCATTGCACCTGCGCGCGGCACAGTCGTTTCAGGAACGGCCTGCGCAACAAACGGCGATGTTGGTGGAGATCGCGACGGTCGCTTGCCGGCGAGCAACCGGCTGGCGGAGGGAGTGGGATTCGAACCCACGATACCCTTTTGAGGTATACACACTTTCCAGGCGTGCGCCTTCGACCACTCGGCCATCCCTCCGGCGCGGGGCGGCACTATACCCGCCGGCCGCGAATTTGCAATGTGCCCGGCCTTGCGCTTAACATCCTGAGCAGACAGGCGGATTCGCCGAACCACAGCCGAGGGGGAAAGCCGTGCTGCTGGGACGTATTCTGGGCTGGCTGCTGATCGCGGTGGCGCTGCTGGCGCTCGGCGGCGACGGCCTGCGCTGGCTCGAAACCGGCATGATGAATTTCATCTCGCTGGGCGATTTCTGGGCCCGGCTCGACCCGCCGACCTGGAGCCTGCTGCAGAGCATCGGCCGCGACTACCTGCCGCCCGTGCTGTGGGATCCCGGCCTGGCCACCGTGCTGCGCTGGCCGGCCGTGCTGGTGCTCGGCGTCTTCGGCCTGCTGCTGCTGCTGATCTTCCGCCGGCGCACGCCGAAGCGGCGCCAGCGGTTCGGGGCGCTGTCGTAAAGCTTCGGCTCAGTTATCCGAGATCTTGAGCGCGGCGATGAAGGCTTCCTGCGGAATCTCGACATTGCCGACATTGCGCATGCGCTTCTTGCCCTCTTTCTGCTTCTCCAGCAGCTTGCGCTTGCGGCTGATATCGCCGCCGTAGCATTTCGCCAGCACGTCCTTGCGCAGGGCCGAGATATCCTCGCGCGCCACGATGCGCCCGCCGATGGCGGCCTGGATGGCAATCTTGAACATCTGGCGCGGGATCAGTTCCTTGAGCCGCTCGCAAAGCTGGCGGCCGCGCGCTTCGGCGCGGCCGGCATTGACGATGGTGGCGAGCGCGTCGACGTTTTCGCCATTCACCAGAATGGTCATCTTCACCAGATCGCCGGCCTCGTAGCCGTCCATCTGGTAATCGAAGCTGGCATAGCCGCGACTGACCGACTTCAGGCGGTCGTAGAAATCGAACACCACTTCGTTGAGCGGCAGGCGGTAGACCAGCATGGCGCGGTTGCCGGCATAGGTCAGTTCGACCTGACGGCCGCGCTTGTCTTCGCACAGCTTCAGCACGCTGCCGAGATATTCGTCGGGCACCATGACGGTGGCCTTGATCCAGGGCTCGTCGATATGGTCGATCTGCATCGTCTCCGGCATATCGGCCGGATTATGCACCTCTTCCATCGTGCCACCGATTTTGTAGACGTGGTAAATCACACTGGGAGCAGTTGTGATCAGGTCGAGATTGAATTCGCGTTCCAGCCGCTCCTGGATGATTTCCAGATGCAGGAGCCCTAAGAAGCCGCAGCGGAAGCCGAAGCCCAGCGCGGCCGAGCTTTCCATCTCGAAATGGAAGCTGGCATCGTTGAGCCGCAGTTTCGCCAGGCTTTCGCGCAGTTCGGGGAAGGCGCCGGCATCGATTGGATACAGTCCGCAGAACACCACCGGGACGGACGGCTTGAAGCCAGGCAGCGCCTCTGCCGCCGGGCGCTTGTCGTCGGTGATGGTGTCGCCCACCGAGGTGTCGGCCACTTCCTTGATCGCGGCGGTGAAGAAGCCCATCTCGCCGGGGCCGAGTTCGTCGACCATGACCTTCTTCGGCGTGGTGACGCCGACGCGCTCGACCGGATGCACGGCGCCCGACGACATGAACTTGATCTTCATGCCTTTCTTGAGCACGCCGTCGACGACGCGGAACAGCACGACGACGCCGAGATAAGCGTCGTACCAGCTGTCGACCAGCAGCGCCTTCAGCGGCGCGTTGCGGTCGCCCTTGGGCGCCGGCAGGCGCGTCACCAGCGCTTCCAGCACGCCGTCAATCCCTAAGCCGGTCTTGGCCGAAATCTCGACGGCATCGGTGGCATCCAGGCCGATCACATCCTCGATCTGCTGCTTGACGCGGTCGGGGTCGGCGGCCGGCAGGTCGATCTTGTTGAGCACCGGCACGATTTCATGATGCGCGTCGAGCGCGTGATACACATTGGCCAGCGTCTGCGCTTCGACGCCCTGGCTCGCATCGACCACCAGCAGCGAGCCCTCGCAGGCCGCCAGCGAGCGGCTGACCTCGTAGGCGAAGTCGACATGGCCCGGCGTGTCCATCAGGTTGAGCACGTAGGTCTTGCCGTCCTTGGCCGTGTAGTTCAGGCGCACGGTCTGCGCCTTGATGGTGATGCCGCGCTCCTTCTCGATATCCATGCTGTCGAGAATCTGTTCGCTCATCTCGCGCTTTTCGAGGCCGCCGCAGGCCTCGATCAGGCGGTCGGCCAGCGTCGACTTGCCATGGTCGATATGCGCGATGATCGAGAAATTGCGGATCAGGGAAAGATCGGTCGCCACGGTGTCAGCACTCAGCTTTCGCAATTAGCGGAACAGGCTCAGGATGTCGCCTTCGCGGCTGTCCTTCGCGGGAATTTTCATGATGCCGCTGGCGCGCAGGCAAGGCACGCCATCGGCGGTGATGAGGCTTTCGGCAAAGCCGAGATTGCGGGTCTGGCGAATCAGCCGGCCCTTGCCTTCGACCCAGCTGCCCAGCGGTGCCGGGCCGACATAATCGCCGGCGAGATTGACCGTGGGCATGAATTTGCGGCCGCCTTCGGCGATGCCGACGGTGAAACCCAGCAACATGTCGGCGAAGGTCATCAGCATGCCGCCGTGGCAGACCTGCATGGGGTTGCAGTGGCGGTCCTCGACCCGGAACCCCATCACCGGCAGCCCGTCATCCGCATCGAGCCGGCCCCAGAGCGGACCGGTCAGCGCCATGAAGCCCATGAAGGTGATTTTCTTCATGCCGGCCGGGATGTTGCCGGCAGGCGACGGCTCTGCGGCGTCGAGTTTGGGGGATGCGCTCATGGGCGGGGGTTGTAGCATCCGGGGGGACAGCGGGCAATCGAGGCTTCAGCAGGCGGAAAGCGCTGAAAAACCGCTATAAATACCTCTTTCGTGGTGCGTATTCCGGGCCTGTTTCGGCTTATTCCAGGCTTATCTCATGCTTATTTTGGCTTATGGCACCCTTATTTTGGCTTATCTCACCCTTATTCCGACCTATCGGGCACGTCCTCCGGCCCTGTCGCGCAGTCTCTGGCATCGCCGCTTGACGACCGTACTGGAATATGAGAACATTATAGGAACAAATCGCCGGATGGTCCAGTCCGTGACCTGCCCGGGTCGCGGCGGACGGGGCCTGCCCCCTTCCAGTCACAGCCAGGGGCCGCGCCGTCACGGGTGCGTCACTGCCTGATAGCGAAGCCATCACACCACCGGCGCCGCGATCCGGCCTACGATCGCTGCCAACGACGACACAGACCCACAGCCATAGCGGAGCGAAAAAAATGACCCAGACCCATATGTCCCCCATTCATCAGAGCCTGGTCAGCCTGCAGTCCCAGATTCACGCCGCCCAGCAGCAGGAGCACGAGCTGCGCGAGGAGCGCGATGTCTGCGACATGGAATTCCGCGCCATGAACGCGCATCTCGGCCGCATCAGCATCCGCCCGCAGGACATGGACGATTACGATGCGGTGCTGCGCAAGCGCCAGCGCATCTCGGACGAATGGCGCCTGGCCAGCCGCAAGCTGATCACCCTGCAGCGCCGCCTGATGGCCGCGGGTCTGCAGTAAGGCGACGTCCCTACCCGTCTCGCACACGGAAACGACGAACGGCCGGGCAGAGACATCTGTCCGGCCGCTTCTGTTTGGGCGGCACCCTCACTCCGCCGCTTCCACCGTCTGCTCGAAATCCGTCGACAGCGTCAGCGCCTTCCACTGCTGCAGTTCGCCTTCGACAAAGGCATTCTTGGCCTGCAGGCGCTGATACGTGTCGCTGCCCAGCGCCAGCCGCAGCGGCGGATTCTCCGCATTTGCAATCGCCAGCAACGCAGCGCTGAGCTTCTCCGGATTGCCCGGCTGTGCGTGGTTGGCCTTGGCAGCGAAACCGCGCATCGCACCGACGGTGTCGTGATAGTCGGCGATCTCCAGATTCGTCTTCACCAGCGAGTTGTCGGCCAGGAAGTCGGTGCGGAAGAAACCGGGCTCGACGATCGTCACCCTGATCCCCAGCGGCGCGACTTCCTGCGCCAGCGCCTCACTGATGCCTTCCACGGCGAACTTGGTCGAGCCATAGATGCCCCAGCCGTGATAGCCGCTGTAGCCGCCGATGGAAGAGATGTTCATCACATGGCCGCTGCGCTGGCGCCGCAGATGCGGCAGCACGGCGCGGGTGACGTTCAGCAGGCCGAAGACATTGGTGCGATACACGCCTTCCACCTCAGCTGCCGAGGTTTCCTCCACCGCGCCCAGCACGCCGTAACCGGCATTGTTCACCAGCACGTCGATGCGGCCGAATTTCGACACGGCCTGGTCGACGGCGGCATGTGCCTGTGCCTCGTCGGTGACATCCAGCTTCACCGGCAGCAGGTTCGGATGATCGCCGAGCGCGGCGATGACGGTAAGGGGGTCGCGGGCGGTGGCGACCACGGCATCGCCGGCCTTGAGAACATCGCGGGCGATCAGGGCGCCGAACCCGCGGGAAGCCCCAGTGATGAACCAGACACGCATGACACTCTCCTGTTTCTCTGGCCCCGGACCACCCGGCGCCGTGGGAACAGACATACCCGCTGGCCTTCATTGAAATAATCCGCTAAGTTTTCCACGATTTCATGAGATATACTCATCAATCATGAAGCGGCTCGATCCGGCTGACCTGTCGGCCTTCCTGGCGATTGCCCGGCATAAAAGCTTCCGCAAGGCGGCGACCGAACTGGGCGTGACGCCCTCGGCGCTCAGTCATTCGCTGCGCGCCATCGAGGAACGGCTGGATCTGCGACTGCTCAACCGCACGACGCGCAGCGTGGCGCTGACCGAAGCTGGCGAGACACTGTTCCATCGCGTGCAGCCGGCCTTTCGCGACATCGACGATGCACTGGAAGACCTCAACAGCTTTCGCGGCGACAAGCCAAGCGGGCGTCTGCGGCTGAATGCCTCGCTGCCGGCGGCGCGCTATGTGCTGCTGCCGATCGTCACCCGTTTCATCCGCGCCTATCCCGACATCCATGTCGAGCTGGTCGCCGACAACGCGCTGGTCGACATGGTGTCGGAAGGTTTCGATGCGGGCGTGCGACTGGGCGAAAGCCTGGCCGCCGACATGATCGCCACCGCCATCGGTCCGCGCCAGCGTTTCCTGCCCGTCGCCACGCCGGAGTTCTTCGCGCGGCATGGCAAGCCGGTAGCGCCACAGGATCTGCATCGCTTTGCCTGCATCCGCTTCCGCTTCATGAGCGGCGCAAACTTCAACTGGGAATTCGAGCGCGGTGGCATCAGCCTGGATGTCGATGTGCAGGGGCCGCTGACGCTCACCGACATGGACCAGATGGTGCAGGCCGCCCTCGACGGCATCGGCATCGCCTATGTGATGGAAGCCTGCGCGCGGCCGCATCTCGACTGCGGACGGCTGGTGTCGGTGCTGGAAGACTGGTGCCCCTACGATCCGGGCTTCTTCCTCTACTATCCGAGCCGGCGCCAGATGCCGGCGGCGCTGCGGGCCTTTGTGGATTTCGCGAAGGGCGAGCGCAGGGCCTGAATCGTCGCTCCCGCGAAAGCGGGATTCCAGCCGATCCGCCGTCCGGATGCCCACCTGCGCCGGCATGATGATGCCGGCGGGTATCAGCCCTGCGCCAGCGCTTCGTCAGTGAGACAGCAGGGCCGGGATTTCCAGGTCTCTCAGGATGCCGTTCGTGGCGCCGCCAAGTACGAAGTCGCGCAGTCTGGAATGACCGTAACCGCCCATGACAAGCAGGCCGGCGCCGATCTCCTTCGCCTTGTCCTGGAGAAGCCTGGCAACAGGGTGGAATCTCCCGCCACCGATAGTGACGGCCTGTGCCGGAATCCCCCGGCAGGATAGATATTGCGCCAGGCGGGTATTCAGGCCGTCATCCGATAACGGCTTCTCCTCCGTCACGGTGACGATGGAAACCTTCGCGGCACGCTGAAGGAAAATTCCGGCATCCGTGACCGCGCGGGCCGCAGCGCGGGTCCCGTCCCACGCGATCATCACATGATCGAAAGCAATCCTCTCAACCTTGTTGGAGATCAGCAACGTCGGCTTTCCCGACCCGAAGATGATCGCTTCCGCTGCACCCGGCGCAGATGCGCTGGTATCCAGGTCGACAACAACCAGATCGTGATATCGCGCGTGAACCGCCGTCGCATCGCCAAGCTCCGGCGGAAAACACACGACTTCGGTGTCGCGGAACTGCATGCCGCATCCGGCCAGGGCCTGCCGGATTGCCTCGACCCGGACCTTTGCGCGGGCGCGGCAATCCGCTTTCACGTCGCGGACCATCGACGACACATTCAGCATCATGTTGCCGAGCGCGCTGGCCACGGGTGGAAAATCCGGCACATGGACCAGGGCGTGGACATCCGCTTCAAGATATTTCGCGATGCCGGCGATATTTGCCGCCAGCTTTTCGGTCTCACGGGCCTGATAGGTGATTACCGGTACCAGCAATTGCAAAGCCATCCTCTGCTCCCTGTCTCGCGTCTCGCTCTCATCGGAGATGCGGGCTGTCGATAACACGCAGCAGGTCAGGCGCAGTTGACGCAGATCAAACGGTTTCCGATCACGCACCATGACGCGATGTCATGCGCGAGATAGCCGCATGACAATGCAGGAATCAAACGATGGAACGTATCAGAATACCGCAGCAAACCAGATGACGCGCGAACCGGATGACGGATGTGCCGAACACCATGGCAGGATGAAATGCCAGTCGTCACGCTCGGGGCAGCAGGAAAGCGAAGAGCGTGGATGCCCGGGCCGGAAAACATGTCCTCGCCCGGGCATGCAGGTCAGGAGAAGCTCAGCCTTTCGCCACTGCGTCGGCAATCGCCTTGCCGACATCCTTGGTATTGGCCTGGCCGCCCATATCAGGCGTGCGCGGCCCGGCTTCCAGCACCTCCTCGATGGCCTTCATCACCGCATCGGCGGCATCCTTGTGGCCAAGATGCTCGAGCATCATCGCGCCGCACCAGATCTGGCCGACCGGGTTTGCAATCCCCTTGCCGGCGATATCCGGTGCCGAGCCATGCACCGGCTCGAACAGCGAGGGGAATTTGCGTTCCGGGTTCAGGTTGGCTGAAGGGGCAATGCCGATGGTGCCGGTGCACGCCGGACCCAGATCGGACAGGATGTCGCCGAACAGGTTCGAGCCGACCACGACATCGAACCAGTCGGGATGCTGCACGAAATGCGCGGTCAGGATGTCGATGTGATACTGGTCGACGCGCACACCGGGATAGTTCTTTTTCATCTCGGCCACGCGCTCGTCCCAGTAGGGCATGGTGATCGAGATGCCGTTCGACTTGGTCGCCGAGGTCAGATGCTTTTTCGGCCGGCTCTGCGCCAGGTCGAAGGCAAATTTGAGGATTCGATCGCTACCGGTGCGGGTCAGGATGGTTTCCTGGATGACGAATTCGCGCTCGGTGCCGCCGAACATGCGGCCGCCGATGGAGGAATATTCGCCCTCGGTGTTTTCGCGCACCACGTAGAAATCGATATCGCCGACCTTGCGGTTGGCCAGCGGCGACGGAATGCCCGGCATCAGGCGCACCGGGCGCAGATTGACATACTGGTCGAATTCGCGGCGCCACTGGATCAGCGAGCCCCAGAGCGAGATATGATCCGGCACCTTCTCGGGCCAGCCCACCGCGCCGAAGAAGATCGCGTCATGGCCGCCGATCTTCTCCTTCCAGTCGGCCGGCATCATGGCGCCGTGCTTCATGTAGTGGTCGACGCTCCAGTCGAAATGGTCGTAGGCGAAATCGATGCCGAAGCGGCGCGCCACCGCATCCAGCACCGCCACGCCTTCCGGCACGACTTCCTTGCCGATGCCGTCGCCGGGAATCACCGCGATCCTGTGTTTTTTGGCCATTTTTAAAACGTCCTTTTTTTGCGTTCTGGGGAGACTTAAGCAGATTGTCCTTACAGAGTCACATACCGCTCAATCGGCATACTGACCGGCCGCCTTGATCAGCGGGGCCCATTTGTCGATTTCGGCATAGAGATGCGCCTTCAGCGCGTCGGGCGTGGCGCGGGTATCGGAGGCCACGGTGGTGTTGATGTCGGCGAAGCGCTTGACGATCTCGGCATCCTTCAGCGCGCCGCGGGCGGCCGCGGCGAGCTTCTGCACGACCGCATCGGGCGTACCCTTGGGTGCGTAGAGCGCATGCCAGACATTGACCTCGAAGCCCTTCAGGCCGGCCTCGTCGGCGGTGGGCAGATCGGGCAGGTCGGCGATGCGTTCCTTGGTGGTGATGGCATAGGCCTTCACCTTCTTGGCCTTGATCTGGCCCGTCGTATTGGTGGCCTGGTCGCAGGTCATGTCGAGCTGCTTGCCCAGCAGGTCCTGCATGATCGGCGCATTGCCGCGATAGCCGACCGTGTTGAGCTGTACGCCCATCGCCGACATCATCAGCATACCGCAGAGATGCGAGGCCGCGCCGATGCCGGCATTGCCGTAGGAGATCTTATTGCCTTCCTTCTTCAGATGCGCGATCAGCTCGGGCATCGTATTCGGCGGAAAGTCCTCGCGCGCGATGATGGTCATCGCGGAATCGGTCAGCAGCGCGATGGGCGCAAAGGCCGTCTTGGTATCGTAGGGCAGCTTGCGATACAGCGTGGCGGCCGTGGAAATGCCGACATGATGCACCAGCAGGGTATGGCCGTCCGGATCGGCGGTGGCGACGCGGTTGGCACCGATGGTGCCGCCGGCACCGGTGGCGTTTTCCACCACCACGGTATGGTTGTTGAGCTGGCGCGACAGGCCCAGCGCGGTCAGGCGTGCGACCGTATCCGTGGGCCCGCCGGCGGCATAGGGCACGATCACGGTGATCGGCTTGCTCGGCCAGGTTTGGGCCGTGGCAGCGGTGGCAAGAAAGGGCAGCAGAACTGCTGCAAGTGTCAAATGGCGGCCGAAATGCTTCATGATGTTTCCTCCGTTTGTATTTATGCGGAGGACATTAGCGCGACGGGCTTCGCGGCGGCCAATGCCGCTGTTGCCTGACTCGATGCCGGAGCGGCATAACGCCGGGCGGTCGCGCAGATTACCGCGACCGCTCCCACACCGCCTGGTCGGTGACGATGTAATCGACGCGGCCCTCCTGCAGCAGGCGCAGCATGTCGGAGGGTGAATCCAGCGCCGGCTCGGAGCCGATCTGCATCGCGGTGCCGAGCAGACCGGGCAGCCAGCAGAGCTGCTTGTAGCTCTCGATCAGGCCGTGCAGCAGCGGTTGGCGCAACTCGTCGACGATCTCGGCGCAGACCGGATGCGCCGCCACCGCCGGCAGCTGCACCGCCCAGCGCGGCGCCAGCGGGGCCGAGATCGCCGCATCGCGCCAGTCGGGCAGCAATTCGGCGAGCGCGGCACGCGGAGCATAAAGCGTGGGCTGGCTCCAGGCCGGGCGATCCAGCCGCGCATATGCCTGCGCCGGCAGTTCGGCCGCCTTGCCGGCGAACAGGATCAGGCGATTGACGCCGCCGCTGCTGCCGATGCCGCGGCCTTCGCAGATCGCCACCACCTTGCCGGCATTGAGCAGGGCGGCGGCGGCGCGTAGCGGATCGCGGCTGACCATGCGGCAGCCGGCATTGCCCAGCACCGGATCGAGATCGCCGGTATAGTCGCGGCCCCAGGCGGCCTGGCGCAGCGGCCGGCGCTGGCGCAGGAAGGAATCGAGACCGTCCGCCTGCAGCAGCAGGCTAAGCGCACCGCCGAGCGGCAACGCGCTTTCGTCGACGCGCTGCGCCGAGATCGCCACGCCGTCACCGAGCCGCGCCTGCAGTTGCATCAGCAGCGTCGGATCGGCCAGCAAGGGCCCGGCCAGCGCGACGCGGCGCAGGCCGTGGCGGTCGAGCAGGATCCTGATCGCCTCGGCGAAGCGGTCGGCCAGCATCAGCCCGAGCGAGGCGGCGAGCAGCGCCGGCGTCTGATGCTCGGCCAATCGCCGCAGCCAGCGCGCCGCACCGCCTTCGTTGGAGAAATCCGTGACGATGCGACCCTGCGCATCGACATTCACATGAGCGCGAAAGGCTTCGCCGAGAACCGGTTCGGCCTGGTGGCCGAGCGCAGACAGCGCGGCGACATCGGGCAGACCGAGGCCGTCGAGCGCCAGGCCGACCAACTGTCCCAGAGACTCGCTGCCGCTCTCGCCATCCTCCTGCAGCAGCGCCAGGCGACCGTATTTCAGCACGCGGGCGGCACAGCCGGTCTGGTCGGCGGTGAAGATCAGCGTGTCATCGGCCCAGGGCGCATCGGCCAGCGCCAGCATCGCGTAAGATTCATGCCGGCCGTAAAGCCGCGCCTGCACATGGCGATTGAGACCGAGATCGCCGGCGAGCAGCCCGAGATCGAGCAGACTTTCGGGCCGGAAGCTATTCTGGGAGCGCTGATGCTTGCGTGCCTCGTCGGGCAGGCTGATCGGCGTGTCGCGACCGAGCAGGCTGCGCAACCCGCGTCCGACGCGACGTGGCAGCGACAGCGCCCGGAAATACCGGCCGGGAAACAGGCCCTGGCTCAGCGCCAGGCCGGCAATGTCGCCGGCACGGACCTGCGCGATGTCGAGGCATTCGCCGATCGCCTCGACCGGCAGGCGCCCGCCATCGCGGGACACGCCGCTCAGCCGTGCCAGCGGCACGGCGGCGAGCAGGTGGCTGCCGTCGAAGACAGCGGCGCCGGCGTCCGCCCAACCGGAATGGACGCCGAGCACCAGCATGTTTAGGTGCGCCCCATCTTAAGCACGTAACGTGGCGCCGCAGGCCTTCTCGGCCGCCGCCACGATCTTTTTCGCCACCGCCTCAATCTCGGCATCGGTCAGCGTCTGCTGCTGCGGCTCCAGCCGCACGCTGATCGCCAGCGACTTCTTGCCCTCCGGAATACCCGGCCCGGCGAAGATGTCGAACACGCTGGCGCGCGCGATCAGTGCCTTGTCCGCGCCGCGCACCGCCCTGAGCAGGGTTTCCGCCTGCACGGCCTGATCGACGATGAAGGCGAAATCGCGTTCCACCGCCTGCAGTTCCGAGAGCTTCAGCGCCGGCTTGGTGCGCACACCGGCCTTGCCGCGGCTGGCCGGAATGCGGTCGAGCCAGACTTCGAAGGCCACAACCGGGCCTTTGATGTCGAGCTTCTGCAGCACGCGCGGATGCAGTTCGCCGAAACTGGCAAGCACGGTTTTCGGCCCGAGACGCAGCGTGCCGGAACGGCCGGGATGATACCAGCCGGGCGCGCCGTCCATCACCATCAGCGGCGCAGTATCGACACCGGCCGCCGAAAGCGCGGCCAGTGCATCGGCCTTGGCATCGTAGCCATCGACATTGCGCGGGCGATCTCTCCAATGGCGTGCGCCAGTGGCGCCGCGACGCAGGCCTGTGGCGACAATGGACTGGCCATCCATCGCAACCGAGGCATACTGAGGGCCGATCTCGAACAGCGCGACATCGATCTGGCCGCGATCCATGTTGCGCTTCGCAGCAGCAATCAAACCGGGCAGGATCGAGGGCCGCATGGTGTCCATATCGGCGCTGATCGGATTGACCAGACGCAGTTCCTCCTGCCCGCCGCCGAAGACTTCGGCCTCGGCATGGTGGATGAAGGAATAGGTCACGGCTTCGGTGAGGCCGCGCGCCGCCAGCGCACGGCGCGCGACACGCACACGCCGCTGCCCGGCACTCACGGCCGGCGCCGGCACGGCGCGCAACGGCGGCAGCGGTTCGGCCGGGATGGCGTCGAAACCATGCTGGCGCGCGATCTCTTCGACCAGATCGGCTTCGCCGTCGATATCGGGGCGCCAGCTCGGCACATCGACCGACAGCAGATCGCCCTGTTTGGTGACCGTGAAGCCGAGCGACTCCAGAATCCGCGTCTGCTCCGCGACCGGGAGATCAAAGCCGACCAGGCCGAGCAGGCGCGTCGGCCGCAGCGTGACGGTCTTCTTCCAGTCCGGCGCCTGGCCGGCCAGCACGATCTCGGACGCCTCGCCACCGCAGAGATCGAGGATCATCTGCGTGCCGACCTCGGCGCCGTTCACCACGAAAGCGGGATCGACGATGCGTTCGAAGCGATGGCGCGCATCGGAATGAATGCCCAGCTTGCGGCCGGTGGCGGCGGTGCGCACCGGATCGAACCAGGCGGATTCCAGAAACACCTCGGTGGTGTCGAAAGAGCAGCCGGAATGTTCGCCGCCCATCACGCCGCCGAGGCCCTCGGGGCCGTTTTCGTCGGCGATGACGGTGATGCTGTCATCCAGCGTGTATTCCTTGCCGTCCAGCGCCAGCAGCTTTTCGCCGGGCTTCGCCAGCCGCGCGGTGATACTGCCCTTCACCTTGGCAGCATCGAAGACATGCAGCGGACGGCCGAGATCGTAGGTGAAGAAATTGGTGACATCGACCAGCGCCGAAATCGGGCGCAGGCCAATCGCCTTGAGGCGCTGCTGCAGCCAGGCCGGCGACGGCCCGTTCTTGACGCCGCGGATGTAGCGGCCGGCAAAAACCGGGCAGGCATTTTCCGCGCCGGCCGGGAAGTCGAGCGTCACACCGATCGGGCTCTTGAAGCTGCCCTTCACGTGGGGCACCGCATAAGGCTTCAGTTTGCCGAGGCCGGCAGCGGCCAGATCGCGCGCAATGCCGCGCACGCCCAAACAGTCGCCGCGATTGGGCGTCAGCTTGATCTCGATCACGGGATCGTCGAGGCCGAAGACCTTGGCCATCGGCATGCCGAGCGGCGTGTCGAGCGGCAGGTCGATAATGCCGGTATGTTCGTCGGTCAGACCCATCTCGCGTTCGGAGCAGAGCATGCCGTTCGACGCCACGCCGCGGATATTGGTGGCCTTCAACAATAACTGGGTGCCGGGCACGGTGGAGCCCACGGGCGCAAAGATGCCCTTCATGCCGGTGCGCGCATTCGGCGCGCCGCAGACCACCTGGATGGTCTCGGTGCCGGTAAAGACCTCGCAGACCCGCAGCTTATCGGCATTGGGATGCTGTTCGGCCTTTTTGACTTCGGCCACGATGAAGGGCGCGAAGATCGCGGCGCGATCCTCGATGCCTTCGACTTCCAGGCCGATGGCGGTCAGCTTCGCGGCGATCTCGTCGAGCGATGCGGTGGTGTCGAGATGGCTCTTGAGCCAGGCAAGCGTGAATTTCATCGCGCGACTCCCTGACCCAGCGTGGGAATGTCGAGCGGCACGAAACCGTAATGTTTCAGCCAGCGCAGATCGGCGTCGAAGAAGCTGCGCAGATCGGGGATGCCGTATTTCAGCATGGCGATGCGGTCGATGCCCATGCCGAAGGCAAAGCCCTGCCACTCCTTCGGATCGAGACCGCAATATTCCAGCACCTTCGGATTGACCATGCCGGAGCCGAGGATTTCGAGCCAGTCGTTGCCCTCGCCGACGCGCAGCACGCCGCCCTCGCGCGAGCAGTTGATGTCCACTTCGGCCGAGGGTTCGGTGAAGGGGAAATAGCTCGGGCGGAAGCGCATCTTCACCTTGTCGGTCTCGAAGAAGGCCTTGCAGAACTCGGTCAGCACGCCTTTCAGGTGGCCCATATGGGTGGCGCGGTCGATCACCAGACCCTCCACCTGATGGAACATCGGCGTGTGGGTCATGTCGTAGTCGCTGCGGTAGGTGCGGCCCGGCACGATGATGCGATAGGGCGGCGGCCCGCCGCGCATGGTGCGCACCTGCACCGGCGAGGTATGCGTGCGCAGCACGATCTGCTCGCCGTCGCTGCCGCGTTTCGGCAGATAGAACGTGTCCTGCATCTGCCGCGCCGGATGTTCGGGCGGAATGTTCAGCGCGGTGAAATTGTGGAAGTCGTCCTCGATATCCGGACCTTCGGCGATGCTGAAGCCCATCGCGGCGAAGATCTCGGTGATCTCGTCGATCACCTGGCTGACCGGATGAATGCGGCCGAGCTGCTCGGCGCTCTCGGTGAGCGGCAGCGTCATGTCGAGCGTCTCGGCCTTCAGCCGGGCCTCGATGGCAGCATCGGCCAGCACGGCCTTGCGCGCGTCGAGCGCAGCACCGAGGCGATCCTTCACTTCATTGAGCTGCTGCGCGCGCGCCTTGCGTTCGTCGGGCGACAGCGCGCCGAGCTCCTTCAGCGCGGCCGACAGCCAGCCCTTCTTGCCGAGCACGGCAAGGCGGGCCTCTTCGAGCGCGTCCAGGGTCTGCGCGTTGGCGACGGCGCTTTCGGTTTCAGCGGCCAGCCGGGCGATCTCGGTCATGCTTCCTCGGACTCTTTCAGTGCGGACAAAAAACAAAGGGGGCCGTGGTGACGGCCCCCTTCGCAAACGGTCGCTTGAATAGTTTAAGCGTGCGGGCCGATCAGGCCGCCGCGGCAGGCAGGGCCGCTTTGGCCTGCGCCACCAGGGCGTTGAAAGCCTCGGGCTCATGCACGGCGAGATCAGCCAGGACCTTGCGGTCGATGTCGATGCCGGCGAGCGCGAGGCCGTTGATAAATCGGCCGTAGGTCAGACCCTGTTCGCGGGCCGCAGCGTTGATGCGCTGGATCCAGAGCGAACGGAAGTTGCGCTTCTTGGCGCGACGGTCGCGGAACGCATACTGAAGGCCCTTTTCGACCTTCTCGATCGCGACGCGGAATACGGTGGAATTGCGGCCACGATAGCCCTTGGCGAGCTTCAGGACCTTCTTGTGGCGGGCATGGGCGGTAACGCCCCGCTTAACACGTGCCATGTGGGTGTCTCCTTAACTCAGGCGTTGGGCAGGTAGTTCTTGATGATCTTGCGCGCATCGCCTTCGAACACCACGGCGGTGCCGCGATGATTCCGGATCTGCTTGTTGGTGCGCTTGATCATGCCGTGACGCTTGCCCGCATGGGCCCGCTTCACCTTGCCGGTCGCCGTGAGCTTGAAGCGCTTCTTGGCCGAGCTCTTGGTCTTCAACTTGGGCATTTCATAACCTCCGAAGGTATGGAGTGATCTTCAAGGCGAACTCGGCAGCCCTTCCAGCCGGAACGCCCGATACGTGAGCGCGCGGTTTTAGCGGCCAATTCCCCCAATTGCAAGGCGGATTGCGGGTCGGATTGCGGGCGGCGCCCGGGGATGTGCCGGGGATATCCGGCCCGCCGGCGGTCGTCCGGCGCCGGATCGGCCTTGCCGCTACGGAAAGCAGGGTCAGCGGAGCCTGACAGCAGGGCATTAACCATTCTGCGGGCGGCTGCCGAGTCCTTTCCCGGCCGGTCCGAGTCGCCGCGGCAGGACGCCGTTTTCGCCCGTTTGCCGGGCGGACAGGGCTGCTATGCGCCAGACGCGGAGGCAGGCTGGCGGGCCTGTGGAAATCGTCGTCATATACTTGAAAAACAAAGCTCTTGTCCCCATCTGCTTGGCATGAGGCAAGCCTGGAAAAATGGCGTTTTTGGCGGTTTTGACCCGATTGTCGCAGGCCAATGTTTCGCGCTTGCAAAACAGGGAACGACCGCTAGTATCACGCGGGTTCGCGGTACCCCGCCGGACGACGCCGTAGGTTCTAGAACTTGGCTTCCGTGACAAAAACTTTCGTTCGCCGCCGCGTTTCAAGCGCTGCCGGACAGGGAAAAATTGTCACTCAGAGCCCGTTCCAGGTGTTACGGTCTCAAGTGGTATCCCTGCCGCGTAGCTAACCTTTGCAGGCCAATGTTGAGCAACAGCCAATTCTCCTCCCTCGATCTCGTTGAACCGATCCAGCGCGCCCTGACCGCTGAGAAGCATGTTGCGCCGACGCCGATCCAGGCCAAGGCTATTCCGCATCTGCTCCAGGGCCGCGATCTGCTGGGCCAGGCCGAAGCCGGCGCCGGCAAGACCGTCGCCTTCACGCTGCCGATCCTGCAGCACCTGTCGATCGACCGCCATCCGGCCGGTCCGCGCAAGGTGCGCGCCCTGATCCTGACCACGTCGCGCGAGCGCGTGCAGCATATCCAGGAAAGCTTCCGGGCTTACGGCCGCTTCGTGCGCCTGAGCCAGGTCACCGTCTATGAAGGCCCGGGCAAGGCTGCGCAGGCGCAGGCCCTGTCGCGCGGCATCGATATCCTGATCGGCACGCCGGGCCGCGTGGTCGAACTGATCAATGCCGGCCAGCTGGAGCTGAACAAGCTCGAGATCATGGTGCTGGACGAGACCGACCGCATGCTGGAACTCGGCGTCACCAACGAACTGCGCGCCATCTTTGAGGCCGCGCCGACCGAGCGCCAGACCATCGTATTCGCCACCACCCTGCCGGCCGAGATCAAGCAGCTGGCCGACAACCTGCTGACCGATCCGGTCACCGTGCTGGCCAATCCGCCGGCGCCGCGCCTGATCACCACGGCCCAGTCGGCCCGCATCCGCGACACCGAGGCCCGGCGCCGGGTGCGCGACCTGCTGCCGGAACGCATGGCCGGCCGCCGGTAAGCTGCCGCGGCCCGATCTTTCGGTCCCTGACCGAAAGAACAGGTAACCAAATCTAAAGTATACCCGAGCGCCCGCCTAATCAGCGGGCGCTTGCTTATGGTCCCCCCCTGCGCCAGTGTTTTTCGCACGGACGCAAGGAAGCGCCGGTTTGGCAACCAAAAATCAACCATGCCGGCGCTACAGCATGCTGTCCGAGTCTGAATCCTGGATACAGCTTTGGTGGCAAGGGAGCATTCCGAGCAGTCCGACGACACGACCATGACCTGGCGCGACCGACTGCGCGCCTGGTGGCATGGCGATGACTATGTCACGCGACACATGGTCCAGGACTACTCCACGCAGCCGGCTATGGACGACCAGACCGCCGATGAGGCACCCAAGGAGGTGCCGAGCATCGACCGGTGGTCGGCGCGCCGCCTGCAGGTGGCGCAGAAGCTGTTCGGCGAAGGCTTCAACGCCCCGGGTGGCGAAGAGCTGATGAAGCCGCTGATTTCTCCGCTCGGCCTCAATCCCAACATGTCGATCACAGAACTGGGCAGCGGCATGGGCGGCATGACCCGCCTGATGGCGCGTGAGAATCTGTGGATCGACGCCTATGAGCCCGATCCTGATCTGGCCGCCGTCTCGATCGAGCTGGCCAAGCACCAGGGCGTGAAGCAGCGCGCCAATATCAGGACCACGCCGCTCGACGACGTCAGCTTCAAACGCAAGAGCGTCGACGTCTTCCTCTCGAAAGACGGCCTGATGAGCGTGCAGGACAAGCGCCTGCTGCTGGCCAAGCTGCGCGCGGCGATGAAGCCGGGCGGCCAGCTGATGTTCACCGATTTCCTGCTGACCGGCTCGACCGAAAGCCGCGTCTACGAAGTGTGGTGGGACCGCGAGCCGGTGAAGCCGCATCTGCTGACGCCGGAAGGCCTGCAGGCCGAACTGGAAAGCCTGAATTTCGTGATCTGCTACATGGAAGACGTCACCCACGAGCTGAAAGAAGCGGTGATCGAGTCTTTCGCCCGCTATGCCGACGAGGTGAAGCTGCGCGGCAAGTCGATGGACGAGAACGAGCGCGAATGGGCGATCTGCGAAGGCGAGCACTGGGCGATCCGCCTCAGTGCGATGGATGCCAATGTGATCCGGCTGTACCGCGTGTTCTGCCGCACGGTGGATTGATAACCCGCAGGGTGAATGGGATGCGACTTATCGCAGTGCTCTCCACCCTTTTTTTACTCGCTGGCTTTGCAGTGAGCCCTGCATCCGCACAGACCCGCATTCGCATCATCTCGGACTGGGGCACACTGACAGCGACTCTGGCCGACAACGAGGCCGGCGGCGCGCTGGCGCGCATGCTGCCGCTGACTCTGGAAACACACGATCACCTGCGACAGGAGAAGGTTGGAACCCTGCCGCGCCCATTACCTGAAATCGCGCGGCAGCGCGGTTTTCAGCCCGGCACGCTCGGCATCTGGAACTCGGACCGGTTTGTGATCTATTACGTGCGCGGCGAGGTGCCCAATCCCGGCATCATGATCGTCGGCCAGGTCGACGGAACTGCCGCGATCTACGACCGGCCCGGCTCCATTACCGTGCGCGTCGAGCGGATCGACTGAACAACGGAAGCCCCGAGGTGGTCAGGCGGTTTTCTTCAGCATCAGCCAGGCCGCAATCGCCGCCGGCAAACCGAACACCACGACATGCGCCAGCAGCTCGGCCTGCACCGAATAGCCGGCCTGCGTCACACCGACATAGCCGTTGTAGAAACTGACCGCGAGCCAGACCGGCAGGAAGAGACGCGGCCCGTTGACCACCGTACGGCCGGCGCGGCGATTGAGCATGCGCCCGACGAACCAGAAGATGGCGAGCAGCGCGAGGCCAAGCGACGTCATCATCAGCATATGCATGGTGGGCTCCGGTCTTTGCATATGGCGCACAGCCTACCACACACATCATTGTCATGGCCGGGCTTGTCCCGGCCATCCACGCCTTTTCTGAATCATTGCCAAGACGTGGATGCCCGGGACAAGCCCGGGCATGACAGCTTGTTTTTCTGCGTGGTCTTTCGCACAAAGAAAAAGGGCCGCATCGCTGCGGCCCTTTTCTATGTCGAGTGTGCAGCCGGAGCTTAGTGCAGCTTGGCCTTGACGTCGCCGATGGCGCGGGCGATCTGCGCGGCGGCGGCGGCACCCTGCAGCGACTGGGCCAGAACCTGGCCCGCGGCGGCAACTGCGATTTCGACCGCGGTGTCGCGCACTTCCTGCACGGCCTGCTTTTCGGCCTGGGCGATCTTGTCCTCGGCCTGCTTGCGGCGACGCTCCAGGCTGATCTTCAGATCGGCCTCGGTCTCCTTGAGCAGGGCCTTCGCCTCGGCTTCGGCCGCGGCGACGATCTCCTCGGCTTCCTTGAGCGCGTTCCGCTGCTTGCGCTGATACTCGGCGAACAGATGCTGCGCGTCCTGGTGCAGCTTCTCGGCCTCGTCCAGATCCTTCTTGATGCGGGCGGCGCGCTCGTCGAGCTGCCCCAGCACCTTGCCCGGAACCTTCAGGTAGAAGATCAGGGCGAAGAACAGGACGAAGGCGACCAGAACCCAGAATGTCGAATCCTGCAACATATCCGGGTTCCTTATGCGCCGCGCTTGGCGAGCGCCTGGTCAACGGCCGCGGACACCGCGTCGTTGCTCGGCGCCGTGCCGCTGAGACGGGCCACGACGTCCGAAGCGGCATCGGCCGCGACCGTCTTCAGCTGGCTCAGCGCCTGCTGCTTGGCCGCGAGGATGCTGGCTTCCGCCGCCTTGGTCCGCTCGGTGATCTCGGCTTCGAGCTTGGCCTTGGTCGCCGCCTGTTCGGCGGCGATCCTGGCGCGGGTCTCGCCGGCAATGGCCTGGGCCTTCGCCCGGGCCTGCGCCAGCGCCTGCTCGTAGTCGGCGATCGCCTTCTCAGTCTCGCGCTTCAGCCGTGCCGCTTCCTCGAGATCGTTTTCGAGGCGCTTGCGGCGCCCGTCCACGACCTCAGCCACGCGCGGCAGCGCCACCTTGGCCATCAACACATAGAGGATGGCAAAGGTGATCAGCAGCCAGACGAGCTGCGGCAGGAAAGTGGCTGTATCGAGCTGAGGCATTTAGCTCAGACGAACAGGATCAGCAGCGCGATCAGCAGCGCGAAGATGCCGAGCGCTTCGGTCACCGCGAAGCCGAGCATCAGGTTGCCGAACAGCTTCGGGGCAGCGCCCGGGTTGCGCAGCGCGCCGTTGAGGAAGTTCGCGAAGATCAGACCCACGCCGATCGCGGCGCCGCCCATGCCGATAGCAGCAATGCCGGCACCGATCATCTTGGCAGAAGCAAGATCCATAATACTCATCCTTCTCTTGGGTTAACTGGTTGGTTGAACTCGAGTGATACGCTTAGTGGTGTTCCATGTTCACGGCCTCGGCGAGGTAGAGGCAGGTGAGAATGGCGAAGACATAGGCCTGCAGGAAGGCGATCAGGAATTCCAGCGCGGTCAGGGCCGTGACCATGATCAGCGGAAGAATACCCGAAACCGACAGTGCGCCGCCCATGCCGATCATCGACACGACGAAGCCGGCGAAGACCTTCAGCGTGGTGTGACCCGCCAGCATGTTGGCGCACAGACGCAGGGACAGCGAAATCGGGCGCGAGAGATACGAGATGATCTCGATCGGCACGATGACCGGGGCGAGCCACATCGGCACGCCGGCCGGCATGAAGTGGGTGAAGAAGTGGATGCCGTTGCGCACGATGGCGATCACGGTGATGCCGAGGAAGACGGTCATCGCCAGCGCGAAGGTGACGATGATGTGGCTGGTCACCGTGAAGCTGTACGGGATCATGCCGAGCATGTTTGCCATCAGCACGAAGATGAACAGCGAGAAGATGAAGGGGAAATACTGGCGGCCGTTCGGGCCGACGTTTTCGCGCACCATGTTGGCGACGAATTCGTAGCTCAGTTCGGCGACCGACTGCAGCCGGCCCGGCACCAGGCTGCGCTGACGCATGCCGTAGACCATCAGCAGCACGGCGGCCGCGACGCTCAGCACCATGAAGAGAGAAGCATTGGTGAAGGAGAAGGCCTGCAGCTGGCCGCCCTCGCCGCAGAAAGCGATGCACTTGACCTTGAATTGATCGAGCGGGCTGGTTGCCACAGTTAGTCCCCTTCCTTCTTTGCGTCGCGCTCGCTTTCGCTGAGCTGCGCACGCTGTATCGCCAGTCCCGTGCGGATCGCCGACCACATGGCCGTGGCGATGCCGAGCAGGATGAATCCAACCAGGCCCCAGGGCGCCGTTCCCAGCCAGCGGTCGAGCCACCAGCCGATGAAGACGCAGACGCCGACCGCCGCGACCATCTCGATCGCCAGCGACCAGGCCTTGCCGATATTCCGCACCTGGGCGGGATCGGCATCCGGACGCCGCGAGGCCGTTTCGGCTGCCTGCCTGACCCGAACCGCTTCGAGATCGCGGTCGAGCCGGGCGAGTGCCGGATCGTCGGCATCGCTGCCTGCCGGTGTCGGTCGTTCCTGTTCAGCCATGGACATATACCCCCGGCGCCAGAGGCGACCGCCCCCAGAAAGCGCGCGCACCATAGAAAGCGGGGGAGTCAGCGTCAAGCCGGCGGCCGGGTCGGTTTCAGTTAAGAAACACTCGCATCTGCCAAACCAAGCCCCTCGCAAGACAAGGGTTTTTCTGGCCTATTCCGGAAAGTCGCGAGGCCCCGATATACGCACCGGCGATGCGGTCGCCGGCCTGCGCCCGACTGCGACAATCTGCCACATCACGGCGACTCGGACCCTCCTCAGGGCGTCCCCGGCGGCAGGTCCTGGCAGGGATAATAGGTGACGTCCGGCCCGACAGAGGGCGGCAGGTCGGCCTGGGTGACGGGATTGAAGTGGTAGAGCGACATCCCGACGATGCCCCAGTGGCTGCCGTCGGCACCGCTCAAGGGCACCACCAGCCGCTCGGCGCCCTTCTCCTGCCGCTCGCTCGGCTCGATCCGGCGAAAACTCACTTGCACGGCCGGGGTAAACAGGATCCGGCGATAGATCCCGACCGCCGTCAGGGCGCTGGCCGGCGGCATGAAGTCGCGCGGCCGCTTGCCGGTGATACTGGCGCCCCAGGCCTCGTTGACCTGTTCGCCGGACAGCCGGAACACGAAATTGTCCTCGTCGGGCAGGTATTGCGCCATCCAGATATGCGGCAGGCAGGGTTTGATGGCGACCGGATCGAGCGCGCTGCGCGGCATCCGCAGCCCCACCCGCTGTTCGGCCCAGTGTCGCAGCAGGATGACGAAACGCGGATCGCGGAAGCTCGGCCAAACGCCGGGCGCCGCCACCGCGCCGACCGCTGTGTCCTGATTGTCCGTCTGCCCCGCCATGCTGCGATGCTATGCGAGGGCTGCGGGCGCGTCGACGCATCGGAGGGTGGAAAAACGGATACCTGAATACAGGAGGGTCAGTGACTACCGCCGCAGATTTTACAATGGGGATCGCGGCGCAGCCTTACGGTGCGGATATCGCCGCGCAGGGCGTCGTAAAGTAGGAGCCGGCCGGACAGACTGTCGCCCAGGCCGAGCAACTCCTTCACCACTTCGAGCGCCTGCAGGCTGCCCATCACGCCGCCGAGCGCGCCGAGCACGCCGGCTTCGGAACAGGCCGGCACGCTGCCGGGCGGCGGCGGTTCGGGAAAGACGCAGCGATAGCAGGGATGCGGTTCGCCCTGATAGGCCTTGAAGGTGGAGAGCTGGCCGTCGAAGCGCAGGATCGCCGCCGTCACCAGCGTTTTCTTCAGCCGGTAGCAGGTGTCGTTGACCAGGAAGCGGGTATCGAAATTGTCGCTGCCATCGGCCACCAGATCGTAGGCACCGATCAGGCGGTCGGCATTCTCCGGCGTCAGTCGTTCGGTATGCTCGATCACCCGCACATGCGGATTGAGCCCCGAGATATGCACGGCCGCGCTCTCGGTCTTGCGACGGCCGACATCCTCCGTGCCATGCAGGACCTGCCGCTGCAGATTCGACAGCGACACGGTGTCGTCATCGACGATGCCCAGCGTGCCGATGCCGGCCGCCGCCAGATACAGCAGCAGCGGCGAGCCCAGCCCGCCGGCGCCGATCACCAGCACGCGCGCTGTTTTCAGCGTCTGCTGACCCGCGCCGCCGATTTCCGGCAGGATGATATGCCGGGAATACCGCTCCAGTTCGTCGCGGCCGAACACGCGCTTACAGACCGTCGAACAGGGCCGTGGAGAGATAGCGTTCGGCGAAGGAGGGAATGATCACCACCACCGTCTTGCCTTCCATGCCCGGCCGTGCCGCCACTTCGAGCCCGGCGGCCACCGCGGCGCCCGACGAAATCCCGGCCGGAATGCCTTCCAGCCTGGCCAGACGCCGCGAGGTCTCGAACGCCGTCTCGTTGCCGATGGTGACGATCTCGTCGATCAGGTTGGTCTGCAGGTTGCCCGGAATGAATCCGGCCCCGATACCCTGGATCTTGTGCGGCCCCGCCTTGCCGCCGGAAATCACCGGACTGTCTTCCGGCTCGACCGCAATCATGCGCAGGGAGGGTTTCTTGGCCTTCAGCACGCTGCCGACGCCGGTGAGCGTACCGCCGGTGCCGACGCCGGAGATCACGACATCCACCTTGCCCGCCGTATCGACCCAGATTTCCTCGGCGGTGGTGCCGCGATGGATTTCCGGATTGGCCGGATTCTCGAATTGCTGCGGCATCACGCTGCCGGGGATTTCCTTCAGCAGCTCGTCGGCGCGCGCCAGCGCACCCTTCATGCCCAGACCCGGCGGCGTCAGCTCCAGCTCGGCGCCGAGGAAGCGCAGCATCTTGCGGCGTTCCATCGACATGCTTTCCGGCATGACGAGGATCAGGCGATAGCCCTTGGCGGCGGCGACGAAGGCGAGCGCGATGCCGGTATTGCCCGAGGTCGGCTCGACGATGGTGGCGCCGGCCTTCAGCTTGCCGGCCCGCTCCATCGCCTCGATCATGGCGATGCCGATGCGGTCCTTCACCGAATTCAGCGGATTGAAGAATTCCAGCTTGGCCAGCAGCTCGGCGCGCGCGCCGGACTCTTTCGCCAGCCGGTTGATGCGCACCAGCGGCGTGGCGCCGATGGTGTCGACGATCGAGTCGTAGACGCGGCCGCGCGGCGGATTGAAATGCGGTTGGGTCATGGGCTTCACACTCCTTTAGGTCGTCACCCCGGCCAAGCGAAGCGCGAGCCGGGGTCCCATTGAAAAAGCGACATGGGATCCCGGGTCTTCGCCCGGGATGACGAAAGACGGCTCAGATCGCGAAATTGTCGGCGCCTTCGAGCTGCGCCGCAAAGCCGCTGGTCTCGGCGCGGCTGCACAGGTCGTCGAGCGTGATCTTGTCGATCCGCGCCATGATGGCGGCCTGGCATTCCTCCCAGATCGGCTGCACGGTGCGCTTGCCGAGTTCGGAGCCGGCCGTGAAATCCTCCTCGCCGTCGGCATCCAGTTCCGACACGATCCGCACCACCTCGCCCACCGTGATGCGACGACGTTCGCGCGCCAGCGTGTAGCCGCCGCGCGGACCGCGCACACCCTTCAGGATGCCGTTGCGCACCAGATGCTGCATCACCTGTTCGAGATAGCGCTGCGGCACATTCTGGCGTTCGGCGATATCCTTCGACTGCACCGGTTCGGGCCGCGCATGAAAGGCGATGTCCACCACCGCTTCCAGCGCATGCATGGTGCGACGCGTACACTTCAACATGGCCTCACTCTCCTGCTGCTGTCTTGGCGGGCGTCGCAACGCCCGTCGAACCGAACCCGCCGGCGCCGCGCGCGGTCTCGGGCAGGTCGGCCATCGGCACCCATTCCACGCGGCTATGGGCGGCGATCACCATCTGGGCGATGCGCTCGCCGCGATTGATGGTGAAAGCTGCGTCGCCGTGATTGATCAGGATCACGCCGACCTCGCCGCGGTAATCCGCATCCACGGTGCCGGGCGAATTCAGCACGGTGATGCCCTGCTTGAGCGCGAGACCGGAGCGCGGACGAACCTGCGCTTCGAAACCGGGCGGCACGGCAATGCTGAGGCCTGTGGGCACCAGCCTGCGTTCGCCGGGTTTCAGCGTGACCGGCTCCGACACGGCAGCCAGCAGGTCGAAACCGGCGGCATCCTGCGTGGCATAGGCCGGCAGGGGCAGGTCGGCGCCATGCGGCAGCTGCTTGATCGGCACATGCAGGGGAACCGGACGCGTCATCACGAACCTTTCCTGAGATTTTTCTTCGTTGTGTCTTCGCCGAAGGCGGCGGCGATGCGTTCGGCCAGCCGCGCCGCCACTTCGGATTTGCTCATGCGCGGCCAGTCTTCCACCGTATCCGGCGTCACCAGATGCACGGCATTGCTGTCGCCGCCAAAGGTACCGGTGCCATCCGACACGTCGTTGGCCAGAATCCAGTCGCAGCCTTTCGAGGCCAGCTTCTTCTGCGCATGCGCCACCACGTTTTCGGTCTCGGCAGCAAAGCCGACCACGAGGGCCGGCCGGCGCTTGGCATCGGTGGTGCCGATCGCGCGCAGGATGTCGGGGTTCTCGGCCAGCTTGAGCGTGGGCGGTAGGTCGCCGTTTTTCTTCAGCTTCTGCGGCGCCTCGACCGCCACGCGCCAGTCGGCGACGGCAGCGGCGGCCACGAAGATATCGACGGGCAGATCGAGGAAGCAGGCCGAGAACATGTCCCGCGCGGCTTCGACATGCACGGTCTTCACACCCGGCGGATCGGGCAGCGTGACCGGCCCGGTCACCAGCGTGACCTCCGCGCCGCGCGCCGCCAGGGCCGCGGCAATCGCATGGCCCTGCTTGCCCGAGGAGCGGTTGGCGATGTAGCGCACCGGATCGATCGGCTCATGCGTCGGACCGGAGGTGACGATGGCACGCCGGCCTTTGAGATCCTGTTTGAGCGGCGTCACTGCATGATCCGCGCGCGGCTGCACCAGCGTCAGATGCTGCGGTAGCGGCTTGCCGAACTGCGCCTCGATGGCGGCGACGATCTCCAGCGGCTCGGCCATGCGGCCGGGGCCGAATTCACCGCAGGCCATCTCGCCGTCGTTCGGGCCGATGAAGGCGACGCCATCCTGCTTCAGCTGTTCGATATTCCTTTGCGTCGCCGGGTGATGCCACATGCGCACATTCATCGCCGGCGCGACCAGCACCGGCTTGTCGGTGGCCAGCAGCAGCGTGGTCGCCATGTCGTCAGCCAGCCCCTGCGCCATGCGGGCGAGGATATTGGCGGTGGCCGGCGCGACCACGACCAGATCGGCGTCGCGCGACAGTTCGATATGGCCCATCTCGGCTTCGTCGGTCAGCGAGAAGAGCTCGGTGGAGACCTTTTCGCCCGACAGCGACGAGACGCTCAGCGGGGTGACGAACTGCTCGGCCGATTTGGTCATCGCGCAGCGCACGCTGACGCCGCGTTCGCGCAGGCGCCGGATCAGCTCCAGCGCCTTGTACGCGGCAATGCCGCCCGAAATCACCAGCAGTATCCGCTTGCCCTTGAGCATCGCTGTCCCGGCCGTGGTTTCCTTGTCCGGCAACGCATATCACGCAAACCGGATGTGCTTCAGGCTAATCCACCTGAAGATAAACTACAAGGCTTTGGGGGTAATTTCAGACGTGCTGGCCGCCGTTAATGTGGATTTCGGCGCCGTTCACATAGGACGAACTCTGGGTGCAGAGGAAATAGATGGTCGAGGCCACCTCTTCCGGCTTGCCCAGGCGGTGCATCGGGATTTCCCGCTGCACGATCTCGTCAGTGCCCGGCGAGAGGATCGAGGTGTCGATCTCGCCCGGCGCAATGGCGTTGACGCGCACGTTATGCGGCCCGAATTCCCAGGCCATTTCACGGGTCAGCGCCGCCAGGGCAGCCTTCGAGGTGGCGTAGGCCATGCCGGCGAAGGGATGCACGCGGCTGCCGGCAATCGAGGTGACATTGACGATCGAGCCCTGCGCCGCCTTCAACTCGTCGAACAGGCCCTTGGCCAGCAGCGCCACCGAGAACAGGTTCACATTGTAAACGTGCATCAGCGCCGCCAGATCGGTGTCCAGCACGCCCAGGCGGGCACCGCCCGGCCCCTTGGGCGAGATGGCGGCATTGTTGACGAGGGCATCCAGTTTGCCGCCGGGCAGACGTTTTTTCAGATCGGCAATCGTCGCCGGCAGGGTGGAGATATCGTTGAGATCCATCTGCACATGGCTCTCGGCACCGCCCTCCCAGGGGCAGTGTTCCGAAAACGGCTGGCGCGACACCGTGAAGACCCGCCAGCCGGCGGCGGAGAAGCGTTTCACGGTGGCATGGCCGATACCACGGCTGGCGCCGGTGAGGATGAGGGTTCGCTGACGATCTGACATAGATGCAAATCTATCGCGGCAGGGGGTCGGAAACCAGCGGCCCCCATGCGAATTGTCTCAGCTACCCGGTTTCGCCGGAGACACTGTCGCCGCGCGCAGGCGGTTATTGATGTAATATTCATCGCGCGGGAACAGGTCGACATTGATCAGTCCGCTACCGCTGGCGGCCGGATCGCGCACAATCGCGCCCTGGAACAGCCGGCTGGCCGAAGCCGTGTCGATCCCGGCGCCCGCAAAATACGCCCGGGTTGCCGGTGCGGCGAACACCCGGGCCAGCCGGGCATGATCGAGTTGCACCGGCTGGCGCGAACCAATCAGCACCGGGAAGGGCTGCAGCATCGCCACATGCGGGAAGACCGCCGTAAACGTCGCCACGCTGCGCGCCGTCGGGCCCCATTGCACATAGATGCCGTCGTCCTGCAGTGCAGCCAGCACCAGCTGCATGAATTCCTGCGAATAGAGCAGGCCGCTATGCGAGGATTCCGGCAGGATCGCATCGGCCTGGATCACGTCGTATTTGCGCTCGGCGGCGAAGATGGCGCGGCGCCCGTCGCCGACGACGAATTCGTAGCGCGGATCGCGCAACAGGCCGGCGATGGCCGTGTCCGGTTCGCGCGCCGCGAATTTGCGCAGCACCTCGAAGACCGGGCCGACCAGTTCGACCACGCGCACGCGTTCGGTGGTGGGGCTCACGCCGGCGCCGAACGGCGTGCCGCCGCTGCCCGAACCGATCACCAGCACATCCTTCGGCGCGTCATGCAGCAAAGGACCGACCGCGCCCAGGAAGGCGTGCTCGATCAGGAAGGGCCATTTCGACTGCGTGAACCCCTGGATGAAGAAGGGACTGGAGCCGCCGGCTTCGTTGAGGCGGAACAGCGCGAGGCCGGAGCGATCTTCCGCCACCAAGATCTCGTGTTCTTCTGCCGCCTGGTGCAGTCGCGCCCAGAACTGTCCGTTCCCGGGGAAGGCAAACACCACGACCGCCAGCACGGCGGCCAGCGCAGTGGCAAGGCCGGAGGCAACGGGCAGACGTTCGCGCCAGGCCGCGAGGCTCCAGTAGAACAGAAGCGCGACCGCGAGCAGCGCGATCAGCTTCAGCGTGCCCGCTGTGCCGAGCCAGTGCAGGGCGATCAGCCCGGTGGCCAGACTGCCGGCGGCATTGCCGAGAATATTCGCCACCTGCACGGCGGCGACGCGCCAGCCGATGGTGCTGAGATCGGTTTGCACCGCCTGTTGCGCCAGCGGAAACGAGATGCCGAGCAACAGCGAGGGTGGCGCGACCAGCAGCACGGTGACGAGCAAAGCGGCGGCCAGCGGCAGGCCGTAATGTCGCGTCACCTCGGTGGCGAGCAGCGCCTCCCACCAATCGGAGCCGGCCAGCGCATAGACCAGCCAAATCGAGGCCAGCGCGTAGAGCGTGGCGAGTGCCTGCACGGCGAAGAAGGCCGCGCGCGTATCCTTCAGGCGTTTGAGCCAGATCGCGCCCAGCACCATGCCGAACCCGTCGGCCAGCAAAAAGGTGCCGAGAATGGTGGCGAAGCTGTAGGCGGTGTATTGCGCGATCACGCCGGCGACGCGCACCCAGAGGATTTCCAGCGCGACGATGGCGAAGCCTGAAATGAAAACCAGCACGGCCCAGGTCGGGAAACCGAAATTGCCGGCCGGCTGCACATATTTTTCTTCTAACGCTGCAGGCTGCAATGCAGGCGCGGCATCCCTGCGCCACAGCACCAGGCCGATAGCTGCAGCGACGAGATTAAAGAGCGCGGCGATCTGCAAGCTATGTTCGTAGCCCAGCGTGCCGATCAGCCACCAGCCGCCGAGCAGCGCGCCGAGGCCCGCGCCGAGCGTGTTGAGGCCGTAGAGCCAGCCGATGCGCGGCGCGGCATCGGCCAGCGAATTGACTGCCGCCTTGGTGAGAAACGGCAGCGACGCGCCCATCAGCACGGTGGGGATCAGCACGCCGGCAAAGCAGACGGCGAATATGCCCCAGCGGTTCGGCACCAACGGGCCGATCACCTGCACGACGAAGTCATACAGAAAGGCGCGGCTGCAAAGTGCAAACAGGCCGATGCCGATCTCGCAGAGCACGAAGCAGATCAGCGCCGCGCGCATGCCGAGGCGGTCGGTGACCAGTCCGGCTGCCAGGCTGCCGAGACCGAGGCCGAGCAGGAAGGCGCCGACCACCAAAGCGGCCGTCACCGCATCGGAGCCAGCGAACAGCCCGAGCATGCGCTGCCAGACGATCTGGTCGATCAGGGCAGCAAAACCGGAGAGGAAGAAGGCGGCGCAGAGCGCCAGGAAAGCCACGGGACGCGCGGACGCACTGGTACTGGACTGCAACATGTTTTCTGATTCCCACCCTGTCAGCGCAGGAACCTTACGGCTGCCAGCCCTCCAAGTGCCAGCAAAAAACACCCCAATCCCGCCATATTTTCCGCAACGCAGCACGGAGTTTTTTCGCAGTCGGATCGTTTCCTTCGGCTGTCGCAGTGTCGTTTCCCTTGGCCGCTGCCGGCCTTCCCCGGACCCGCGGCGAGGAATGGAGTGTTTATGTCTGCAGGTTACACGCTGGGTATCGAAGAAGAGTATTTTCTGGCCGAGAGCGACAGCAAGAACGCGGTGTCGCGCGTGCCCGACGGCTTCATCCGCCGCGCCGCCGGCGTGCTGGGCGAACAGGTGACGCCGGAACTGCTGCAGTCGCAGATCGAGGTGGTGACGCCGGTCTGTCATTCACTGGAGGAAGCGCGCCAGCATCTGCGCCGCTACCGCCGCGCGCTGAAGGACGCTGGCGCCGAATTCGGCCTCGAGGTCTTTGCCGCCGGCACGCATCCGATGGCGGAGTGGAGCGAACAGGTCCCGACCGAAAAGCCGCGCTACGAGCAGCTGGCCAACGACCTGAAGTTTCTGGCCAAGCGCAACATGATGTGCGGCATGCATATCCATGTCGAAATCGCCAATCCGCATGTGCGTATCGACGTGATGAACCGCATGCTGGCCTTCCTGCCGGTGCTACTGGCCTTGAGCACCTCCTCGCCCTTCTGGCGCAAATATCCGACTGGGCTGATGGGGTATCGCCTCGCTGCCTATGACGAACTGCCGCGCACCGGCATTCCCGATTTCTTCATGAACCTGGCCGACTACAACAGCTTCGTCGACACGCTGGTCTCGGCTGGTGCCATCGTGGATTCCAGCCATGTCTGGTGGGCGATCCGGCCGAGCCTGCGCTATCCCACGCTGGAACTGCGGATCGGCGATTCCTGCACCTATCTGGAAGATACGCTCTGCATCGCGGCGCTGTATCGCTGCCTGGTACGCGCGCTGATCCGCCGCCCCGACATCAACGGCATCTGGCGCAACCACACACGGCTGCTGATCGAGGAGAACCGCTGGCGCGCCCAGCGCTATGGCACCACCGAGGGCATGATCGATTTCAACGAAAAACGCGTCGTGCCGTTTCCCGACGTGATCGAGGGCATCCTCGACCTGGTCGCCGAGGATGCCGAAGCGCTCGGCTGCGTCAGGGAAGTGCTGCATGCCCGCACCATCATCGAACGCGGCACGTCGGCTGCACAGCAGATGGCGATCTATCGCAAGGCGCGCGACGAGGGCGGCGCCAGCCGGCCCGAGGCGCTGCAGCAGGTGATGCAATGGCTGGCCGACACGACGGGCGTCTAGCCACGGCAGTCCGCCGCGATATAGTCGCCGCATGCGGGATGACGATGACGACCTTCCGGACGCCTTGAGGCTCGACAAGTGGCTGTGGATGACCCGCTTCTGCAAGACGCGGGCAATCGCGCAGAAGCTGGCGAGCAAGGGCCGCATCCGCATCAACGGACGCGTGGTCGACAAGCCGCATGCGCTGGTGCGCGTGAGCGACGTGATCACCCTGCCGCTGCCGGCCGGCGTGAAGGTGCTGAAGGTGCTGCACCTGCCAGATCGCCGCGGCCCGGCCAGCGAGGCGCAGGCAAGCTACGAGATCGTTCCCTGACCGGCCGGTATTCTCGCAATGCATCTGTGAATTCGCGGCGCAGTGTCGCAGCGGTTTTCGCAGTCCTGCGTCAGATAGGGTTTGACGGAAGGTCGTATGTATACAAATAATTGACCGCGATCAGGCCCTGTGCTACCCGAACGCCGCCGCTGCCCCATATCAGCGGCGACCTCAGTGCAGACCAGCAATTTCCACCCGGGATTCCGCCGATGACCTATATCGTCAACGAGCAGTGCATCAAGTGCAAATACATGGATTGCGTCGAGGTCTGCCCCGTCGACTGCTTCTATGTCGGCGAGAACATGCTGGTCATCAATCCCGATGAATGCATCGACTGCGGCGTCTGCGAACCGGAATGCCCGGCAGAAGCGATCCTGCCCGACACCGACAGCCGGGCCGAAAAGTGGGTCGAGATGAACCGCGAGTATTCCGCCAAATGGCCGAATATCACGCGTAAGGGCGAACAGCCGGCCGATGCCGATGCCTGGAAGGGCGTCGAGGGCAAGTTCGAGAAGCATTTCAGCCCCAATCCCGGCCAGGGCACCAAGTAACGCCTCCGTCCCGGCGGTCGGGATTAATCCTTTTCCGTGTCGATCTGCGGCCTTTACGCGCAGTGCGGGCGGTCCTGCGGGCCGTTCCTGACTGTCATGACGCGGGTTTTTGTGGTAGATTTATAACGATTGAATAACCCCGGCCTGCAATCCTCTGCGGCCGGACGGATGTTGACCGGGCTGCAGGGGAGGCATGTGCAGCTTTTGGTTGCGTTCGTGTTGCAGGTTTCGACCAAAGCTCTTGTGTGGCAGGTTCCCGCGAACCTGGGCAGAGGGCTATTCGGTCGGATCCGGTGTTAATCCTTACCTGGGCGGTCGCGACCTGACCGCCGTTCCGATGCGTAAATGCCAAGCGAGGGTGGTCCCGTGACGAAAGCCCCAGTGAAGAAAACCGCCAAAGTCCAGGCGAAGTCCGCCAAGCCGGCGCCGAAGCAGGCTGCCCGGGCCGCGGCAACCAAAAAACCGGCGACGGTGGCCAAGGCCACGGCGGCCAAAAAGCCGGCCGCCAAGCCTGCCGCGAAGGCCGCCGCCAAACCGGCGCCCAAGAGCGCGTCGAAAGCGGCTGCCAAGCCGGCCGCAAAGCCTGCCGCCAAGCCGGCTGCAAAGGCCGTCACTGCTGCCAAGCCGGCGGCGAAAGCCGTTCCGGCCAAGGCCGCTGCCGCGGCCAAGCCTGCCGCCAAGCCGGCGCCTGCCGCAAAAGGCATGGCGGCCAAGGTTGCCGCCGCGCCGGTGAAACCCGCCATTCCGAGCCGCCCGCTGGCCGTGTCGGCGCCGCCGACCCGGCCGCTGCCCCAACCGGTGAAGCCGCCCTCGGCGGAACCGAAACAGCAGCAGCAGGCCCTCAAGACCATGCAGCTCAAGCCGGTGCCGGCCAAGGTGAAGGTCGATTTCGCCGCCGGCGACCATGTGGTCTATCCGACCCATGGCGTGGGCAAGATCCTGCGCATCGAGCGCCAGCTGATCGCCGGCTTCGAACTGGAGCTGATGGTGGTGGAGTTCGAACGCGACAAGATGACCGTGCGCGTGCCGCTGACCAAGGTGAATTCGGTCGGCATCCGCAAGCTCAGTTCGCCGCAAAAGATGAAGTCGGCGCTGGAAACGCTGAAGGGCCGCGCCCGCGTCAAGCGCGCTATGTGGAGCCGCCGCGCCCAGGAATACGAGGCGAAGATCAACTCCGGCGATCCGGTGTCGATTGCTGAAGTGGTGCGCGACCTGCACCGCAATGCCGGCCAGCCGGACCAGAGCTATTCCGAGCGCCAGATCTATGAATCGGCACTCGATCGCCTGGTGCGCGAACTCGCCGCCGTGGAGCGCATCGACGAGGACTCTGCCGGCAAGAAACTGGAGAAGATTCTCAAAGTCGCATAATCGCGAGGTTTGATTCCGGTTTGTTCCGGTCATCGCGCACGACGCGAAAAAATCACACGGCTTTTCCCTCGCATTCTCCAGCGGGTCCGGTAGCATCGGTTGCCGGACCCGTTTTATTTAGGCCGATTCGTTATCGATTTGTCCGCGCCGCTGAGCATCACCGCTGCCCTCGCACCGCCGCCCATCCCGGCAGCGAAACCACCCATGCCCGCCGTTGCGGCTGCGGCTGCAACAGCCGCCGCCCCCTCCTCCTCCGAAGCCTTTGCCGTGCTGCGCCATGCGCGCCGGGTCTGGGCCGTGGCCGCGGTGCATGCGGAAGCGGGCAAGCTGCGCGAAGCGCATGACGAACTGGCGGCGCGATTGCTGCCCGGCGACCGGCTGATCTATCTCGGCAACATGATCGGCCATGGCAGCGACACGCTCGCCACGCTGGACGAGTTGCTGGCCTTCCGCCGCGATTTCCTGTGCCTGCCCGGCGCGATGCCGGAAGACATCGTCTACCTGCGTGGCGCCCAGGAGGAAATGTGGCGCAAGCTGCTGCAGATCCAGTTCGCGCCGGGCCCGGCCGAAGTCTTCGACTGGATGCTGAAACATGGTCTGGCGCCGATGCTGCAGGGCTATGGTTTCGATCCGCAGCAGGCGCGCGGCATCCTGCGCGAGGGCGCGCTGAGCATCAGCCGCTGGACCAACTCCTTACGCGCCGCCATCCGCAAGCATCCGGGACATGACGATCTGTTCGGCTGCTTCCGCCGCGCCGCCTACACCGCCGGCAACGAGCTGCTATTCGTGCATGCCGGCATCGACCCCGCCGTGGCCCTGACGGCGCAGTCGGATCATCTGTGGTGGGGCTCGCCTGCCTTTCGCGGCCTGCCCCAGCCCTATGCCGGCTTCCGCCGCGTGATCAGCGGCGGCAATCCGCGTGGCGAGGGCGCGCATCTCGATGCCTTCACCTGCTGTCTGGATGGCGGCGCCGGTTTCGGCGGCCCGCTCAATGTCGCCTGTTTCGGGCTGGATGGCGCTTTGGTTGAAAGTTTCGCGATTTAGCGGGCTATTTGCCGCCTGACGGTTGCAAGATGGCGGCACCTCGATAGCATGCCCGCCATGCAGACTCCCGAGATGGAGCAACTGGTCGTCGATATGCTCGACGACCGACAGACGGTCCTCCGGGACTATTTCGCCGCGCGCGGCGCGCGTCTCGAAAATTTGATCTGGCATCCAACCCCGGCGGATACCGATCAGCCCATCATGCGATTTCTGATCGAGTACTGGCACCGGTTACGCGGCGCCGACGAGCTGCCAAAGGCCAGCGACGTCTCGCCCTTCGAGCTTAAGCCGGCGCTCGGCCATATCGTGTTGATCGACGTGCTGGAGGACGGCTGGGACGGCCGCTTCAGGCTGTACGGCACCAAGGTGGCCGAAACCTATGGCCGCGACATGACCGGCCGCCTGATCTCGGAGATCGATGGCGGCAACTATGTGTCGATCTTCTTCCGCGCGCTGTATCGCACCGCATGGCTGCGCAAGGCGCCCTACTATTCGCATCATTTTCCGCCTGCCCATGTGGCGGTGGAATCCTGGCAGCGCCTCGCCCTGCCGCTGGCCGGGCCAGATGGGCTGGTCAGCCGTTTCCTAGCCTGCAATATCGCCGGCCGCTGGCGCCCGCCGGACACGAAAGGCAGAGCGACCGGGACGGAAACCGTCTCCTGAGGTGATCCGCCTCGCTTTCGGCGGCGTAGAAGTGGCAGACCTGCGAGGCCGCCATGACGCCATTGACGACCGCATCTCCTTCAGCCGCTCCGGTATACAGGGACGGAGACCGCGCCTTTGTGCGCCGTGCCATGCGGCTCCCGCTGCTGTCGGCCGAGGAGGAAATACAGCTGGCCCTGCGCTGGCGCGAACACCAGGACCAGACCGCACTACATAAACTGGTGGCGCCGCATCTCCGGCTGGTGATTTCCACCGCGATCCGCTTCCGCCATTACGGTCTGCCCGTCGCCGACCTGATCCAGGAAGGCAATCTTGGCCTGATGCAGGCGGCGGCGCGTTTCGATCCGGCGCGCGAGGTGCGTTTTGCCACCTATGCCGCCTGGTGGATCCGCGCCTCGATACAGGATTTCGTACTGCGGAACTGGTCGATCGTACGGACCGGAACGACCGCCGCCCACAAATCGCTCTTCTTCAATCTGCGCCGCCTGCGCGCGCGGATCGAATCCGGCGGGCGGGAACGCCTGACGCCGCAGGGGCGCAGCAGCCTCGCCCGGCAGCTGAAGGTGAGCGAAGCCGACGTGCTGCATATGGAAGGCCGGCTCAATGCCGGCGACCGCTCGCTCAACGTGACGCTGAGCGAGGACAGCGACAGCGACTGGCAGGACCTGCTGGTCGATGACCGCCCGGATCCGGAAGCGATTACCATGCAGCAGCGCGACGGCAGCCTGAAACGCCGCTGGCTTGGCCGCGCGCTGGCCGATCTGCCCGAGCGCGAGCGCCGCGTGCTGCAGGCGCGTTTTTTCAGTGGCGACCAGGCGATCACGCTGGAGCGCATCGGCGCGCATATGGGCATATCAAAGGAGCGCGTGCGGCAACTGGAAGCGCAGGCGCTGAACCGGTTGCGCAAGCGCCTGGGCGATATTCCCGAGCTGCAAAGCGAATACGCCGCGCAGGCCTGAGCCTTACTCCACCGTCTTGAACTTCTCGCCAGCTTTGGGCTGTTCGCCCTCTTTCAGGGCATTCAGCAATCGCAGCTGTTCTGCCGCGTACGGCCCCAACGGCGCAGCGGCAGCATATTTCTCCACCGTGTCGCCGCTGCCGACCGTGACGACTTTCAGCCGCACCGGCTGCACGGCCTTGGCCTCGGCTTCGTTCAGATGTTTTAGCGTATTCACGCTGCGGATCACGGCGGGCTCGATCTTCGACAGCCCGCCCGGCGGCGCAATGATCACAAAGCGCAGGATCGCATCGGTGGGGAAGCCGACCGCGACGAAACGCACATCGGCATTGCCGCTTTTCATCTGCAGGCGCGCCGATGCGGTGGCCGCCGGCATGCCGTTGACCTGGATTGCCTCGGCGCCGTTCAGACGCAGCTTGGGCAGCCAGATGCGCGTCAGATAATCCAGCGCGCTGCGCGAGGCCTGCACCTTCCGCTTGTCGCCTTCGATATCGAACTGCATGCGGCCGCCCTGGCCGACGGCCAGCACGGCATCGCTGGTATTTGAAATGCGCCAGCCGTCGGGCACCGAGAAGCTGAGGCGCAGGTCGGGATGCGTGAAGGTATTTCCGCGCACCACGCCTTCCTTCGGATCGTCGCCGTAGATCATGCCGTCGATCCGCCGGAGATACTCATCGCGATTGTAGACCGGCGAGGCAGGATATTCCTTCGCGGCCGCCATCGCCTCGCGCACGCGCTGCGGCCCGCCGGGATGGGTGGCGAAAAGATCGTTCATCCGATCCTTGCCGGCCTGGCCCGCCATCTTGCTGGCAAGATCGCTGTAGTCGCTCAAGGATTGCAGGAAGGCGGCCTGCGCGTCCGGTGCATAGCCGACACGGGCGAGCAGTTTGACGCCGATGGTGTCGGCCTCGAATTCGTTTTCGCGGCTGAAGCTGGCCAGATAGGCGCCGCCGCCGACCTGACCGACCTGACCGATCAGGTCGCCCGCGCCGGAGCCGAGAAAAATCGATCCCAGGATGGAGGCGCCGGCGACGCCGAGATTGGTGAAGACCGACTTGTCGTAGCGCTTCTCCGAATGCTGCGCGATCACATGTCCGATTTCGTGGCCCAGCACACCAGCGGCTTCGGCTTCGTTATTCGCCAGCGCCAGCGTGCCGCGCGTGATGTAGACATAGCCGCCTGGCAGCGCGAAGGCATTGACGATCGGCGAGTTCAGCACCGTGAAGGTGAAATTGCTGGCGGGCTGACCGGACTGTCCGGCAATGCGCCCGGAGATACCGGCCACGTAAGCGCCGATTTCTGGATCGTCATAGACGCCGCCGAACTCCTTCAGGATTTTCGGATGCTCTTCCCGACCAACCCTTTTGGCATCCTCGGGCGACATGAAAATCTGTGCCGGCGCAGCTGGTGCGGTCAGCAGCGCAACGGCGAGGCAGGCAGCGAAAACGTAGCGCGACATACCTGTTTCCTATTTTCCTTTGAACTGCGCGGCGCGCCTTTCGACGAAACTGGCGACACCCTCCCTGACATCCTCGCTGGCCATGAGTTTTTTCTGCGTCGGATGAAAATCCGCCACAGCAGTGGCCGGGCCGCTTTCCACTGCCAGTCGTGCATTGCGCAGCGTGGCCGAGACTGCCAGCGGCGCCTGTGCCGCGATCCGCTCGGCCACCTTCATCGCCTCGTTCAGCTGGTCGCCCGGCGCCGTCACTTCCTGCACGAATCCCAGCCGCAGCGCGGTAGCGACGTCGAATTCGTCGCCGGTGAGCAGATAGCGCATCGCATTGCCCCAGCCGGCCCGCTCGACCATGCGGATGGTGGCACCGCCGGTAGCCATGATGCCACGCTTTACTTCCAGCTGGCTGAAACGGCAGTCGCTGGCAGCGATCACCACATCGGCCGCCAGCATCAATTCGATGCCGATGGTGAAGGTGATCCCCTGCACGGCCGCCACCACAGGCTTGGTGCGGAAAGGCGCGACATTGTTGCAGGGGTCGATCTGCCCCGGCGCGACCAGCAGGTTGTTCTCGCCCATCAGCGGCGCGACCTTGGGCAGATCGAGCCCGGCGGTAAAATGCGGACCCTCGGCATAGAGCACGGCGACGCGCGCCTGGTCGTCGCGCTCGAACGCGGTGTAGGCGGTGGCGAGTTCCTTCAGCATCTTCGGCGTGAAACCGTTCAGCTTGGCGGGACGGTTGAGACCGATCAGGAAAATCGCACCTTCACGACGGGTGAGGATTTCGCCGTCTGGATCCTTGGGGGGATTGGCAGTTTTGATCTGGGCAGACATCCGCCGCTTCCTCGTAAGCCTCTGGGCCGGTCACCAGTCGACTTTTCCATACCGTGCCAGATGCAGGCAAGACGGCCCGGTATATAATAGCGCCGGTATATAATAGCGCCGGTGTTACCGGCGGTTCATGGCGGAAGCTTGGCATTCATGGGGGTGGTTCGGTGCCCGATTTCGCACTCGAACTGAAACTGGCCGGACCTCGGGGTCCGTTTCCGGGCGGCCTGATCTGCGGCGTGGACGAGGCCGGTCGCGGCCCGCTGGCCGGCCCGGTGGTGGCTGCCGCCGTGATCCTCGACCGCCGCAAGCGCCCCCGCGGCCTGGATGACTCCAAGAAGCTGACGGCAGAGCAGCGCGAACTGTTGTTCGCGCGACTGTTCGACTATGCCCGCGAGGGGCATGCCCATATCGGCATCGGCGCGGCCAGTGTGGCCGAGATCGGCCGGCTGAATATCTTCCATGCGACCATGCTGGCGATGTGCCGTGCCGTGACGGCGTTGCGGGTGCAGCCGGCGCATGCGCTGATCGACGGCAACCATGCGCCGAAGCAACTCCCCTGCCCGGCAACGCCGGTCGTCGATGGCGACGCACTGAGCCTTTCGATCTCCGCGGCGTCCATCGTAGCCAAGGTCGTGCGCGACCGCGCGATGGCCAAATTGCATGCCCGTTACCCGCAGTATGGCTGGGCCAAGAACAAAGGGTACGGCACCCCGGAACATCAGGACGGCCTGCGCCGCGCCGGAGTCTCGAAACACCACCGACTAGGTTTTGCGCCTGTGAGGAGTCAGTTGACTCTAGATTTAGTGTTAACCAAATAATCATCGATAGATTCTAATGACTTGCGGATCGTTTTAGGGGGATGATCCGCACATGGCGCCGACGTTTATCGATCCGACCAGCAAGTCCCGCAACAAGGCCGGGCTGCGCAAGGGTCACCTCCGGCTCGTCGGCACCAGCCCCGACAGCAAGCGCACCGCCACCGCGACGCGCGCCAAAGCCGGCGTATCGCGCCCCTTGCTGGCCAAGCCGGCCCGCGCCGAACTGGCGCAGAACCTGCCGCATCCCGATCTGCCGCTGGACCGGATTCTCGTCGGCGAATGTATCGCGCAGATGAATGCCCTGCCGGCGGAATCGATCGACTGCATCTTTGCCGACCCGCCGTATAACCTGCAGCTCAGCGGCGAACTGCGCCGTCCGAACGACAGCATGGTCGATGCGGTTGACGACGACTGGGACAAGTTCGACAGCTTCTCGGATTACGATGCCTTCTCGAAGGCCTGGCTGAAGGCTGCGCAGCGCCTGCTCAAGCCGAACGGCACCATCTGGGTGATCGGCAGCTACCACAATATCTTCCGCCTCGGCGCGCAGCTCCAGGATCTCGGCTTCTGGATGCTGAACGACGTGGTCTGGCGCAAGACCAACCCGATGCCCAATTTCCGCGGCAAGCGCTTCACCAATGCACATGAGACGCTGATCTGGTGCGCCAAGAGTCAGGATGCGCGCGGCTATACCTTCAATTACGACGCCATGAAGGTGCTGAACGACGATCTGCAGATGCGCTCCGACTGGCTGATCCCGATTTGCTCGGGCGGCGAGCGCCTGCGCGGCGAGGATGGCGCCAAGGCGCATCCGACGCAGAAGCCTGAAGCTCTGCTGCATCGCGTGCTGGTATCTTCCACCAAGCCGGGCGATGTGGTTCTGGATCCTTTCTTCGGCTCCGGCACGACCGGCGCCGTGGCCAAGCGGCTGGGTCGCCGCTTTATCGGTATCGAGCGTGAAACACGCTACGCAAAAGCGGCAGAACGCCGCATCTCTACCGTGCAGCCGGCCGCGCATGACGATGTCGAGACCATGCGCTCGAAGAAGGAAGAACCGCGCATCCCGTTCGGCTGGGTGGTCGAACGCGGCCTGCTGCAGCCCGGCACTGTGCTGTTCGACCAGTCGCGCCGGCATTCCGCCAAGGTGCGCGCCGACGGCAGCCTGACCACCCGCGATGCCAGCGGCTCGATCCACAAGATGGGCGCGCATGTGATGGGCGCGACCGCCTGTAACGGCTGGACCTTCTGGTATTTCGAGGTTGAGGGTCAGCTCAAGCCGATCGACATCCTGCGCCAGAAACTGCGCGCCGAGACAGTCTGACGCCACGCAGCCGCGTTTTCCGCGGTCTTTTCGCGCTTTTTGCCGCCGAGAATAACTGGCCTGAGCCGTCGGGCCGGTGTTACCCTGCCGCATACGCCGCAAGGGTGATTCGTCGGAGTTTTTCCGTCGGTCGGCGTCCAAGGGGATCAGGGGTGTCGGAGAACCGGCAGACAGCATCAGCCGCTTTGCTGCAACGGCTGGCCGAGGATGACGAGTCGCTGCTGGAAAGCAACGATCCGCAGATCGAAGCCATGCTGATCGACCGGCTGTACCAGGGCAGCTTCGCCACGCGTTACGTGCCGATCCCGATGCTGTTCGGCGCCTTCGTGATCTACCAGGACTACCTGCATTGGTGGCAGATCGCACTGATCGGCCTGCTGTACAGCATTGCCACCCTCCATCTCGACCGCCAGCGCGACCTTTATCTGCGCAGCGAGGGCAGCGACGGCAGCATGGACTGGGGCCTGCGTTTTGCCATCGGCTGCGGCGGCACGGGGCTTGCCTGGGGCCTGCTTGGCTGGTTTGCCTATCCACCGGGCGATTTCGCGCTGCAGGCGCTGCTCTGCGTCGCCTGGACCGGCCTCACCACCAGCAGCCTGAACACCCGCGCAGTGCATCTGCCATCGTTCTACGCCTTCATCGTCGGCATTTCGGTACCCTTCTTTGCACGCGGCTTCCTGTTCGGCGAAGCCAGCACGGTGGGAATGGCATTTTTCGGCACCATTCTGCTGGCGGCCCAGTGTTTCTGCGCACAGGTGAACAACCGGCGCGAACGCCTGTCGGCCGCTCTGCGGCTGCGCAATGCCGAACTGATCGGCGAGATCGACCGCGCGCGCGCCGCCGCCGAGACCAGCCGCAACGAATTGTCGCGGGCGCATGAGTCGCTGGCATCGGATTTCGCCAGCCTGCAGCGGCTGAGCGAGACCGGCGCGTGGCACTGGCAGGGGCCCGATGGCAATGTGATGTGGAGCGACCAGTTCTATCGCCTGCTGGGTCTGGCGCCGCAATCCTGCCCGGCCGCGCCGGCGGCCTGGCTCGACCGCGTGCATCCGGACGACCGCGAAATCCTGCGCAGCCATTATCACCGTCTGCGCGCCGGCGCGCGGCGCGATACGGTCAGCTTCCGCCTGGCCGGCGATGCCGTGCCGCCGGTATGGTTGCAGTCGATGGCCGAGAGCGAGCGTGGACCGGATGGTAGCGTAACCTGGATACGCGGCCTGATCCGCGCTGAGCCTGCCGATCAATCGACGCTGTAGACTTTCAGCCGCACCTGGTCGGGCGTGCGTTCGCCCAGGCCGACATGCAGGCGGTGCACCAGCCATTGCAGATTGGGCGCCGCCGTTTCGAACCGCATCGCAGTCCGCATGTAGTAAGCCGACGGATCGACGGGCTCGCCGCGTGCCAGCTTGGCCATGATCTCGGCAGGGCCAATGCGCAAGCCGCGACTCCACACCTCGACCTGCGCACCGCTCTCCAGTTTGAGCATGTAGCGGGCGTCGAGATCGGCGAGGCCATCAGGACGCAGCACCTGCCAGTCCGCGCCGCCGGCCAGTACGACACCGGTGATTTTCCCGCTGACCGATCCGCCGGTGATCGGCACGCAGCGGCGTTCGCCGGCAGCGTCGCGTCCCACGCTCTGCGGCACGCCCACATCGACGGCAAGCTCGAATACCGGTGTCAGCATGCGACCTCCTTCAGCGCCTCAGCTTTTCGATCGTCTGGCTGAGCTGTTGATGCAGGGCCGCAGTCTGCGCCGGGCCCAGTTTTTTGGTCAATGCGGCCTGCGCCTGCTGCCAGAGCGGCAAGGCGCGAACGAACAGCCGGCGGCCTTCGGCGGTCAGCCGCAGGACGCGACGGCGCCGGTCGTCGCTGGCGGTGTGCTGCGAGACCAGGCCGCGCTTCTCCAGCAGACGCAGGTTGCGGGTCAGGGTGGTGGAATCGACGCCGATCAGCTGCGCCAGTTCCGTGACAGACAGGCCGTCCTGCTGGCAGAGCGACGCCAGCGTGGCGAATTGCGGCATGGTGAGGTCGATCTCGGCCATGAAAGCATTATAGGCCTGCATGCCGAGCCGCGTGGCGGCATGCAGGCGCAGCACCGTGCAGCCGTCCTCCATCAGTTGGCGGAAGGCGGCCGGATCAGGCTGGGACTCTCGCTTGCGGCTCATGCCTCCTGAATAGCCGGTTCGGCGGCCCTTGCAAACGCTCCGGCGCCGTCTTAACTGTATCTGCATTATATGTATATACATACTTTTGGTAAGGAGCCGCGCATGCGCAACGTCGTGATTACCGGACTGGGCCTCGTCACGCCGCTGGGCGTCGGCACTGCGATCAACTGGCAGCGCCTCACCGCCGGCCTGTCCGGCCTGCGTCGCATCGCCGGTTTCGATACGGCGGATCTCGCGGCCAAGATCGCCGGCATCGTGCCGGATATCGAAAACGATCCGCACGGTTTCGACCCCGAGGCAGCCGCATCGCCGAAAGACCGCCGCAAGATGGATCGCTTCATCCAGTTCGCGCTGGTGGCGGCCAACGAGGCGCTGCAACAGGCCGGGCTGACGCTGGCCGATGCGGCAACCGAAGCAAAGGCGCGCGCCGGCTGCATCATCGCCACCGGCATCGGCGGCTTCCCCGCCATTGCCGAGGCCACCCGCACGGTGGAGCGCGCCGGGCCGCGCAAACTGTCGCCCTTCGTGATCCCGTCCTTCCTCGGAAACCTGGCGGCCGGGCATGTCTCGATCCGTCATGGCCTGCAGGGTCCGCTCGGCTGCCCGGTGACAGCCTGCGCCGCAGGCGCGCAGGCGATCGGAGATGCCGCGCGCCTGATCCGCGGCGGCGAGGCCGACGTGATGCTGGCCGGCGGCGCGGAGGCCTGTATCGACCGCGTCAGCCTCGCCGGCTTCGGCGCGGCGCGCGCCCTGGCCACTGCGCATAACGATGAGCCGGAAAAAGCATCGCGGCCATTCGATGCGACACGCGACGGCTTCGTGATGGGCGAAGGCGCCGGCCTGCTGGTGCTGGAAGCAGAAGACCATGCGCGTGCCCGCGGTGCCGAGATTCTCGGCCGCGTGCTGGGCTATGGCACCACCGCCGATGCCCATCACATCACCGCGCCGCCCGACGACGGCGACGGCGCGCAGCGCGCCATGCGGATCGCGCTGGCGCAGGCCGGTCTGGAGCCGTCGCAGATCGACTACATCAATGCCCATGCTACCGCCACGCCGGTCGGCGATGCGGCCGAGATCAGCGCCGTGAAAAGCCTGTTCGGCAACAGCATCGCCCGGCTTTCCATGTCGTCCACGAAGTCCGCCATCGGCCATCTGCTCGGCGCGGCCGGCGCTGTGGAAGCGATCTACAGTCTGCTGGCGGTGCGCAGCGGCCTGCTGCCGCCGACGCGCAATCTGGACAACGTCGATCCGGCCTGCGACGGCATCGACCTGGTGCCGCATCGGACCAGGCCGAAAGCCATATCTTACGCGATGTCGAATGCCTTCGGATTCGGCGGGGTCAATGCCGCCTTGATCGTCGGTCGCTAGGAACCGGCGCCGGGCACTACCTTCCGCTGCAATGGCGGGCAACAACGGCCATTGGATGAAACTATTCGTAGCATTTTCACCCCGGGTGGTTAAGTTGGTCCGGTCATTCGCCGCCGGACCAGGACTGTATGAGCCGACTCGAGGGGATGTCCGCTGCACGGCTGAAGCAGCTGATCGATGAAACCGATGCCACCCCGGAACCTGCCGACCGCCCGCTGATCGAGGCAGTGATCGCCGAACGGCTGTATCGCACCAGCCGGCCGACGCGATACATGGCCTTCCTGTACATGATCGGGTTGTTTGCCGCCTTTCGCGAGAGCCTGCAGGGCTGGGAGATGGTGCTGTCCTTCGCCTTCAACCTGGGCGGTACGCTGTGGTTCGACCACCTGCGGCGGCGTTTCGCCGAGCGGGCACACCCCTTTGCCCAGGCCCAGATCTGGACCCGCCGCTTCGCGCAGGCTTCGGCCGTCACCGGCATCGGCTGGGGTCTGCTCGGCTGGTTCGCCTTCGCACCGGGCGACTTCGAGGCGCAGCTTACGCTCGGTTTCGCGCTGTGCGGACTGATCACGCTCAGCGTGCTGACCCGCAGCGTACACCTGCCGTCCCACTACATCTTCATGGCCGCGACCCTGTTGCCGCCGCTGCTGCGCTGCCTGATCGAAGGTACCGCGGGATCGCTGACGATTGCCTTTTGCGGCCTGGTCTTCGTCATGTTCACATCGATCTGGAGCTACAGCGCACATGCTCGAGAGCTGCGTTCCGCCGCGCTGCGCCTGCGCAATGCCGAGCTGATCCAGGAAGTGGAACAAGCGCGCGCCATGGCGGAAGCCGCCCGCGACGTGGCCGAAGACAATTATCTCCGCACGCTCGACTCGCTGCAGAACGCCCAACGCATCGGCAATGTCGGCAGCTGGGACTGGGACCCCACCAGCCGTCAGCTCTACTGGTCCGAGCAGCTCTATCGCCTGATGGGCCTGACACCGGGCAGCATCGCCCCCAGCACGAGCAGTTTCCTGGCCCAGGTCGATGCGGCAGACCGCGATCGTGTCATGCGCAGTTTCGACGAGGCGGCCAACAGCGGCCGGCAGACCACGGTGGAATTCCGGCTGACGGCACACGATGGCCAGCCCCGTATCCTGCTGGCCGTGACCGAAGCGATGCAGGACGAGGCCGGAAACATCGTCAGGGTCGCCGGGACGATGCGCGACGTGACACAGCAGCGCAACTATGAAAATGCACTGATCGCAGCCAAGGCGGTAGCCGAACGCGCCAGCCTGGCCAAGACGAACTTCCTAGGCAATCTGAGCCACGAGCTGCGCACGCCGCTCAACGCAGTGATCGGCTTTGCCGAAATGCAGACGCTGCCGCAGATCGACGCCGAGCGGTCCGCGGAATATGCCCAGCTGATTCTGACCAGCAGTCGCGAGCTACTGGTCCTGATCGACGACCTGCTCGATATCGCGCAGATCGAGTCGGGCCAGCTGGAACTGAAAACCGAAGTCGTAGATATGGCGCCACTGATCGCCAAAGCCGTGGAACAGGCACAACCGGCTCTACAGAAATCCGGCTGCCGGCTGGAGGTGCCTAGCAGCGGCGGCAGTGTCTCCGGCGATGCAGCGCGCCTGCAACAGATCCTGCAAACCCTGCTGGCGGAAAGCATTCGACTGTCTCCTCCAGGCAACCGGCTGGAGCTTTCCACAACGGTCGAGGACGCGATGCTCTGCATCACGTTGACGAGCGCAGCACCGCTGCCCGATATCGCGGCGAATACCGCGCTGCTGCACGGTTTCGAATCGCGCATCGCCTATCATGCCGGCGACCTGGGCCTGCATCTGGCACTGATGAAGGAGCTGGTGCGACGTCATCGCGGTGAGCTGCGCAGCGAGCCCCGTAACGCCGGCACCGCGCTGCAACTGCACCTGCCGCTGGCCGCCAGCGCATAACCGGACAAAAAAAGACGGCGTGTTCGAAGAACACGCCGCTGAGTCTGGGGGGAAGGGAAATACGCGGGTACTCTGCTCCCGGGGCGGGAGCAGTCAGTGCATGATCTTCCAGCTACCGTCCGGCTGGCGGCAGGCGGTGCCGTAGCCCTGCTTGGTTTCGCCGCCGACCTGAATGGTCTGCTGGAATTCACGGCAGTATTCGCCACTGGCAGCCTGATAGGCGGGCTGCGGTACGATGGTGCCGGCATTGCCGCTGTCGGGATTGCGCCACGACACCTGCGTGCCCGAAGGCGTAGTCTCCAGCGCGCGCTGGTTCGCGCGATCCATATAGGTGCGGTCGGCCTTGTCGAGCGACTTGCCGACTTCCGAACCGAGCAATGCGCCGATCAGCGTGCCGGCGGCCACGCCGACCAACTGGCCCGAGCCCTTGCCGAAGGCCGAGCCGGCGACGGCACCGCCGACGCCACCCAGCACGGTGCCGACATTCTGTTTCGGGCCGCTGTCATTGGCGCAGGCCGCGAGCATGCTGACGATGCCGAGCGCGGCCACCACGGAAACGGCGCGCCGCGCGAAGGCGCGGGCCGGACGCGGGTGATACGGAGGGCGGGGGGTGAGGACGTTCATGGCGTGTGTGAATCCCAGATACATGCCCCGATTAGGCCATCATGGCCGGGCACGGGTGAAAATCTGCGAGCCGATTGCGGCGGGATTGCGGCGGGGGTTGGGTAACTTGGCGGCAGGATGTAACATCATGTGACGGCCGAGTGCCGCATGCCAGATGTTTCCAGAAAGTGCAGAAAGCCGCGATGACAGCCGCCGACCCGTTTGCCCAGTTTGCCGCCTGGCTGAAGGAAGCCGAAGCCGGCGAGCCCAACGACCCCAACGCTATGGCGCTGGCCACCAGCGACGCAGATGGCCTACCGAACGTGCGCATGGTGCTGCTCAAGGGCTTCGACGAACGCGGCTTCGTGTTCTACACCAATTTCGAAAGCCAGAAGGGCACCGAGCTGCTGGCCAACAAACAGGCCGCCGCGGTGTTTCACTGGAAGAGCCTGCGCCGCCAGGTGCGCCTGCGCGGCAGCGTGAGCGTGGTGAGTGAGGCCGAGGCCGATGCCTATTTCGCTTCCCGCCCGCGCGATAGCCGCATCGGCGCCTGGGCCTCGCAGCAGTCCCGCCCGCTGGAAGGCCGCTTCGCACTGGAAACCGCGGTGGCGAAATACGCCGCCAAACATGCCATCGGCGAAGTACCGCGCCCGCCCCACTGGTCGGGTTTCCGCATCGCGCCGAGCTATATCGAGTTCTGGAGCGACAAGCCCTTCCGTCTGCATGAGCGGCTGGTCTACCGGCGCAAGGATGCCGGCGCGCCCTGGACCACCGAGATGCTGTATCCGTGATCGACACGCAGCATACCGGCGTCGATCCTGCAGTGAAGGCGCAGCTGATGCGCCGCGCCACCTATGCATCGGTGGCGGTGGCCTGCACACTGATCGTCGCCAAGTTCGCGGCCTGGATGCACACCGAGTCGGTTGCTTTGCTGGCGACGCTGGTTGACAGCCTGCTCGACGGCGTCGCCTCGCTGATCAACATGCTGGCTGTGCGCCACGCGCTGACGCCCGCCGACGACGAACACCGTTTCGGTCACGGCAAGGCCGAAGCGCTGGCCGGGTTGGGTCAGGGCGCCCTGGTGGCGGGATCGGCGCTGTTCTTGTTCGTCGAGGGGATCCAGCACCTGATCGCCCCGCAACCGATCGAACGCAGCTACGCCGGCATTGCCGTGATGGTGTTTTCGATTCTGATGACTATCGGCCTGGTGCTGTATCAGCGCTGGGTGGTTCAGCGCACCGGATCGATCGCCGTGTCGGCCGACCGACTACATTATGTCGGCGATGTCGCAACCAATGCCACCGTGCTACTGGCGCTGGCGCTAGCCAGCTTGCCCGGCTTTCTGTGGGTGGATGCCGTCGGCGCGCTGATCGTCGCGGCCGTGATCGTGAAAAGCGCCGTCGATATCGTGCGTGGCGCCTTCGACAATCTGATGGACCGCGAACTGGCCGATACCGACCGCGATCGCGTGCTGGACGTGATCCGCCACCACCCGGAAACCCGCGCGCTGCACGACCTGCGCACGCGGCAGGCCGGCAACCAGATCTTCATCCAGTTCCATCTCGAACTCGATCCGGATATCAGCCTGCGCGATGCCCACCGGATTTCCGACGAGATCGAGGCGGAACTGCTCGCGATTTTCCCGGGCGCGCAGATCCTGATCCATCAGGATCCGGCAGGCTACGACGCGCCAGAAGCCGAGTTCGTCACCCGGCAGCCCAAGGCATAACCGGGACATAAACGGCGCACGGGTTGATTGCGGGGCGCAGGCGCCGCTAAGTTACGCTCCTGTATTGCCGTTCGGGGGGACGAGATGTTTTCGCATGGGTCGCGCCAGCTGGCGCCTGCTGTTGCCGTTGGCCTGTCGCTAGCCGCTCTGCTGCTGCCCACTCCGGCTGAAGCCGCCACCGCCATCGACGGCAAGATGCTGAGCATTCTCTGGGTGCTGCCGTTTGCCGGCATCCTGCTCTCCATCGCGCTGATGCCGCTGTTCACACCGCAATTCTGGCATCATCACTACGGCAAGGTGGCGGCCTTCTGGGGCCTCGCCATCGTGGTACCCTTCGCATTGCAGATCGGCGCCGGTTCCACCGCGCATGTGCTGCTGGAAGTGGCGCTGCACGAATACATCCCCTTCATCATCCTGCTGTTTGCGCTGTTCACCGTGGCCGGCGGCGTGCGCATCACCGGCAACCTGCATGGCTCCCCCAGCCTGAACACCGCCCTGCTGCTGGTCGGCACGGTGCTGGCCAGCTGGATGGGCACCACCGGCGCTTCCATGCTGCTGATCCGGCCGCTGATCCGTGCCAACGACAACCGCAGGCATAATGTGCATGTGGTGGTGTTCTTCATCTTCCTGGTGTCGAATATCGGCGGCGCACTGACGCCGCTGGGCGATCCGCCGCTCTTCCTCGGTTTCCTGAAGGGCGTGGACTTCTTCTGGACCACCAAGGCGCTGTTCATGCCGACCTTCCTGGTCACCGTGATTCTGCTCGGCGTGTTCTACGCCGTCGACAGCTACTACTACAAAAAGGAAGGCATCGTAGCGCCCGATCCGACGCCCGACAGCGCCATCGGCATGGAAGGCGGCGTCAACCTGATCCTGCTCGGTGGCGTGGTGCTGGCCGTGCTGATGTCGGGCACCTGGAAGCCCGGCGTGGAACTGAGCGTGTTTGGCGTCGGCGTCGAACTGCAGAATCTGGTGCGCGATGCGCTGCTGGTCGCCATCGCCTTCGTCTCGCTGAAACTGACCGCGCAGCAGACGCGCACGGATAACGGCTTCACCTGGGGCCCGATTGCAGAAGTCGCCAAACTGTTCGCTGGCATCTTCATCACCATCATTCCCGCCATCGCCATCCTGCGCGCCGGCACCGATGGCGCGCTGGGCGGGCTGGTCAGTCTGGCCTCGAATGCCGACGGCACGCCGAACAACGCCATGTATTTCTGGCTGACCGGCATCCTGTCGAGCTTCCTGGACAACGCGCCGACCTATCTCGTCTTCTTCAACATGGCGAGCGGCGATGCGCAGGCGCTGATGGGCGCGCTGGGTTCGACCCTGCTGGCGATCTCGGCTGGCGCGGTGTTCATGGGTGCCAACTCCTATATCGGCAATGCGCCGAATTTCATGGTGAAGGCGATTGCCGAGGGGATGAACGTCAAGATGCCGAGTTTCTTCGGCTACATGGTCTGGAGCTGCGGCATCCTGCTGCCGTGCTTCGTGTTGGTCACCCTGCTGTTCTTCATCTGACGGCCGTATTGCTGGAGCGGAGGGGTTGAAATCGGGGTTTTTAATCCATATAAAAATCCCGTAAACAATATTAACCAATCAAGAGAGGTGGCCGATGCGCGCGCCCGTCCTTCGCATCGGCCTCGCCGCCGTATTCGCCATGATCGCCGCGCCGGCCCAGGCCGCGGCCATCGACGGATCGCAGCTCACGCTGCTCTGGGGCCTGCCATTTGCCGGCATCCTGCTCTCGATTGCGCTGCTTCCGCTGCTGGCCCCCGCCATCTGGCATCATCATTACGGCAAGATTTCCGCCTTCTGGGCCCTCGCCTTCCTGATCCCCTTCGCGCTGCTGCAGGGCGGTGCGGGCGGCGCCGCCCATATCGTGCTGGAAGTGGCGCTGCACGAATACCTGCCCTTCACGATCCTTCTGCTGTCACTGTTCACCATCGCCGGCGGCGTGCGCATCACCGGCAACCTGCATGGCAGCCCCAGCCTGAATACCGGGCTTCTCGCTGCCGGCACCGTGCTGGCCAGCTGGATGGGCACCACCGGCGCCGCCATGCTGCTGATCCGGCCGCTGATTCGCGCCAACGACAACCGCAAGCATAATGTGCATGTGATCGTCTTCTTCATTTTGCTGGTTGCCAATGTGGGCGGCGCGCTGACGCCGCTGGGCGATCCGCCGCTCTTCCTCGGCTTCCTCAACGGCGTGCGCTTCTTCTGGACCATGGAAGCGATGTTCGTGCCCACCCTGCTGCTGAGTGCGATCCTGCTGGGCGTTTTCTATCTTGTGGACCGTCACCTCTACATCAAGGAAGGCGTCACCCGCGATCCCACGCCCGACACCACCATCGGCCTGGAAGGCGGCATCAACATCATGCTGCTGGCCGGCGTGGTCGGCGCCGTGCTGATGTCCGGCACCTGGAACCCGGGCTGGAGCTTCGACATCTTCGGCGTGGACCTGAAGCCGCAGAATCTGGCGCGCGATCTGATCCTGCTCGGCCTGGCCGGCCTGTCGCTGCTGCTGACCGCGAAGGACACGCGGCAGGGCAACGGCTTCACCTGGGAACCGATCCTGGAGGTCGCCAAGCTATTTGCCGGCATCTTCCTGACCATCGTGCCGGTGATCGCCATCCTGCGCGCCGGCGAAGCCGGTGCCCTGCGCGACCTGATCGCCCTGGCGACCGGGCCTGATGGCGCCCCGCGCGACGAGATGTATTTCTGGCTGACCGGCATGCTGTCGGCCTTCCTGGACAATGCGCCGACCTATCTGGTGTTCTTCCACATGGCTGGCGGCGATGCCCAGACCCTGATGGGCGCGATGGCCAGCACCTTGCTCGCGATTTCCATGGGCGCGGTCTACATGGGGGCGCTGACCTATATCGGCAATGCGCCGAATTTCATGGTCAAGGCCATCGCGGAGCAGAGCGGCATCCGTATGCCGAGCTTCTTCGGCTACATGCTGTGGAGCTTCCCGCTGCTGATGCTGCCCTTCGCGCTCATCACCTGGCTTTGGTTCCTGTAAGCGGAAGCCTGAGCCGTCACCGGACTTTCATTGTCGATAAAGCCGGGCCGGGGTAGACTGACCCCGATTCGGCGGGTCGCCGGATCGGGTCAAAACCGCCCCAGTACCGGAGTTTGCAGAGGAGGATCGGCCATAGCAAACACCACGTCGCGCAAACGCGCATCGGCAGCCGCCGGCAGCAAGGCCCCGGCTGTTAGTAAATCGAGGGCCGCCACGAAGTCCAAGACCACCGCAGCCGCCAAAAAGCCGCTCGCGGGTAAAGCAAAGACGGTCACGACAAAAGTGACCAAGGCTGCCGCCCAAGTGGCGAAGAAGAGCGCCGCAAAGCCGAAAACGGCGAAAAAGGCCGCTGAAAAATCCAAGCCCGCGAAACCGAAACCCAGCCTCCCTGCCGCAGTCCTCAAGCTGCATCAGCTGATCCTGAAATCGCTGGACGATGACAAGGCCGAGGAGATCGTGTCGATCGACCTGGCCGGCAAATCCTCGATTGCGGATTTCATGGTGATCGCGTCGGGCCGCTCCTCGCGCCAGGTCGCCGCTATCGCCGAACATCTGGTTGACCGGATTGCCAAGGAAACCGGCAAGAAGGTGCGCGCCGAAGGCAAGGCGGTGGGCGACTGGGTGCTGATCGATACCGGCGACATCGTGGTGCATATCTTCCGGCCCGACGTGCGCAACTTCTACAATCTGGAAAAGATGTGGGGCGGCGCGACGATCCCGGAGCCGGCCGCGGCTTAAAAAATAAGGCCCTCAGCCCGACCCTCTCCCGCAAGCGGGAGAGGGAGGGACCCGACGCGAAGCGGCGGGAGGGTGAGGGTGGTTCGGTTTTGACTGGCCCACTAAACTCTCCTCCATGAAAATCACCATCGCCTGCATCGGCAAGGCCGGCCGCGCCAAACATGATGCAGCCCAGAGCCTGATCGAAAGCTACCGCGAACGCCTGCCCTGGCCGGTTGCCATCCGCGAAGTCGAAGACAAAAAGCAGGGCGGCAGCGTGGCCGAGCGCAAGGCCCGCGAGGCTGCCCTGCTGCTCGCCGCCATCCCGAAGGGCGCCGTGATCGTGGCCATGGACGAGCGCGGCAAGAGCCTGTCGAGTCGGCAGTTCGCCGACCAGCTGGCCCAGTGGCGCGACCAGGGCGAGCAGGAGGTGGCCTTCCTGATCGGCGGTGCCGACGGGCTGGATGCGGCGCTGGTGGCCAGGGCGCGGCTGACGCTGTCGCTGTCGGCCATGACTTGGCCGCATTTGCTGGCCAGGGTGATGCTGCTGGAACAGCTTTACCGGGCCTGGAGCCTGCAGACCGGGCATCCCTATCATCGTGATTAATCGTTGATTCCGATCACTGTGACGGTAAAGCCCGGCGTGACGAAACGGCCCGTCTGCGCTATGTAGAAACCTTGGAAACCTCAGCCTTTTTCAGTCGTGCCATGACCAAGACCGATCCTGCCCGCAAGCCTGTCGTCCTCTGCATCCTGGACGGCTGGGGCCTGCGCGACGACCCGACCGACAATGCCCTCGCCCAGGCGCGGCTGCCGAACTATCGCCGCCTGCTGGAGACCCGTCCGTTTGCCAAGGTCGGCACGTCGGGCCGCGATGTCGGCTTGCCCGATGGCCAGATGGGCAATTCCGAAGTCGGCCATATGAATATCGGCGCCGGGCGTATCGCGGTGCCCGATCTCGGCCGCATCGACAATGCGGTGGCCGATGGCACGCTGAAAGACAACGCCGCCATCACCGGACTGATCCAGAAACTGAAAGCCAGCGGCGGTAGCCTGCATCTGCTTGGCCTGCTGTCGGATGGCGGCGTGCATTCGCACCAGGATCACATGGCGGCCGTGGCAAAGATCTTCGCTGCTGCCGGCATCACGGTGAACATCCATATGTTCGCCGATGGCCGCGACACGCCGCCGAAAAGTGCGCTGGGCTTCCTGAAAACCTTCCGTCAGCAATTGGGTGACGCGAAGAACATCTCCTTCGCCACCGTCTCCGGCCGCTTCTATGCGATGGATCGCGACAAGCGCTGGGACCGCGTGAGCCAGGCTTACGACGCGATGGTTGACGCGAAAGGCAGGACGGCTGCTAGCGCCGAAGCGGCGGTGGAAAAGGGCTATGCCGCCGACGAAACCGACGAGTTCATCTCGCCCACCGCGCTGGCCGGCTATCAAGGCATGCAGGATGGCGATGCCGTGCTGATGGCGAATTTCCGCGCCGATCGTGCGCGCGAGATTCTCACCGCCCTGCTCGATCCGCATTTCGACGGCTTCGCGCGCAGCCGGCTGGTGAAGTTTGCCGGCGCCGTCGGCCTGACGGAATACTCCACTGCGCTGAATGCGTTTCTCGCCACGGCCTATGCGCCGATGCGCTACCCCAATGTGCTGGGTGAAGTGCTGGCGAATGCCGGCAAGACGCAGCTGCGCATCGCCGAGACCGAGAAATATGCGCATGTCACCTTCTTCATGAATGGCGGCGAAGAGCAGCCGTTCGACGGCGAGGACCGGATTCTTGTTCCTTCACCAAAAGTGAAGACCTACGACCTGCAGCCGGAAATGTCGGCGCCGGAAGTGACCGACAAGCTGGTGGCGGCGATCACCTCGGGGGAATACGATCTCATCATTGCCAATTATGCCAACCCCGACATGGTCGGTCATACAGGCTCGATGCCGGCCGCGATCAAGGCAGCCGAAACTATCGATGCTGCGCTGGCGCGACTGGAAAAAGCCGTCACCGAGATGGATGGCGCGATGCTGATCACCGCCGACCACGGCAATCTGGAAGAGATGCTGGACCGGTCCAGCGGCCAGGCGCATACCCAGCACACCACCAATCCGGTGCCGCTGCTGCTGGTCGGGCCGCGCACGGACTCCTATGGCCTGAACGACGGACGGCTGTGCGACATCGCCCCGACCCTGCTGCATTTCCTCGGACTGCCGCAGCCCGCCGAGATGACCGGCAACATTCTTGCCACGCCGAACGCGTCCGCCAACACCCAGAAGACTGCCCGCCGCCTTGCGTAAGCTGATCCTGCCGCTCGCCGCACTGGTCCTGGTTGGGCCTGTGGGGAGCCTTGCGCAGTCCAATGCCCCGCAGCAGGAGTTGCAAGACGTACAGAAGCGCCTGCAGGAAAGCCGCGAGCGCGAGCGCGAACTGGGCCAGGAAGCGGCCAAGCTGGCACAGAAACAGCGCGAGCTTCAGCGCAAACTTGTATCCGCCGCCCGCAAGCTGCAGATCCAGGAAGACCTGGTGTCGCAGAGCGAGGACAAGCTGGCCGGGCTCTTGTCTGACGAAGCGACCGCCAGGGAGGCGCTCGAGGCGCGCCGCACCGAACTGGCGCAGACGCTCGCCAGCCTGGCGCATCTGAGCCGCCAGCCGCCGGAAGCCATGGTGCTGGCGCCCGGTTCGGCCCTCGACATGGTGCGCGCCAGCCAGCTCATGGCCGCGCTGGTGCCAGAAATCGAAAGCCGGGCGACCTCGCTGCGCAACGAACTGGACCGGCTGGCCAAGCTGCGCCAGGGCGTGGCGACCGAGCAGGAGCGGCTGGGCAGGGCCATCGCCCAACTCGATCTTGAACGACGGGACCTGGAATTCCTGCAAGCCGAAACCGCCGCAGCGGCAGCGCAAACCGCAGAAGAGCGCGGTTCTGCGCGGGAAACCAGCGCCCAGCTGGCGGCCCAGGCCAAGGATCTGCGCGCGCTGGTCGACCGCCTGCTGGAACAGGAACGCCGCGAGGCCGAACGGCGCGAAGCGGAGCGACGGGCCAAAATCCCGCCTCCGAAGGGCTCCACCGCGCCCGACCCGCCGGAGGCCTATGCCGCCCTGGAAGGCTCGGCCGCCCTGCCTGCGCGCGGACGGATCGTCGGCAGGTTCGGCCAGTCGGATGAAAACGGCGTTCCGCTGCGCGGAATCCGCATCGAAGCCCGCGCCGGCGGACAGGTGATCGCGCCCGCTGACGGCAAAGTGATGTTCGCTGGCCCCTTCCGCGGCTACGGGCAACTCTTGATTATCGCCCATGGCGGCGGATACCATAGCTTATTGGCGGGATTTGGACGGATCGACCGCTCTGTCGGTCAATGGGTGCTGGCTGGCGAACCGGTCGGGCTGTTGACCAACTCCCCAGGCGAAAAACCCGTCCTATATCTCGAACTGAGGCGCAAAGGCGAAACGGTGAATCCGTTACCCTGGCTGGCCTCGGGCGACAGAAAGGTGAGCGGCTGATGCGCAATTTCCTCCTCGGCGGTGTCTGTGCCTTCGCATTGATGGGCTCGGTCGCCCTGTTCGCCGCGCCCAGCAAGGTCGGCGGGCTGCAGGCCAACGAAACCTACCGGCAGCTCAACCTGTTCGGCGAGATCTTCGAACGCGTCCGCAACGACTATTACAAGGAAACCAAGGACGACGAGCTGATGGAAGCTGCCATCAACGGCATGCTGTCCTCGCTCGATCCCTACTCGGTCTACATGCCGCCGCGCAGCTTCCAGGAAGCGCGCGTGCAGACGCGCGGCGAATTCGGCGGCCTCGGCATCGAGGTGACGCAGGAGAACGGCCTGATCAAGGTGGTGTCGCCGATCGACGACACACCGGCGCAGAAGGCCGGCATCCTGCCGGGCGATATGATCACGCATCTGGACGGCGATCCCGTGATGGGCAAGTCGCTGAACGAGTCGATCGAAAAGATGCGCGGTGCGCCCAATACTAACATCGTGCTGACGGTGCGCCGCGGTGCCGCCGATGCGGCCAAGACCTTCGACGTCAAGATCACTCGCGCCGTGATCAAGACGCGCGTGGTGCGCGCCCGCCGCGAGGGCGAGTTCGCCTATCTGCGCATCTCTTCGTTCAACGAGCACACCACGCAGGACATGGTGGCCGCGATGGACAAGCTTAAGGCCGAGATGGGCCAGGACCTCAAAGGCTACATCATCGACCTGCGCGATAATCCGGGCGGGCTGCTCGATCAGGCCATCTCGGTGTCGGACAGCTTCCTGAACCAGGGCGAGATCGTCTCGACCCGCGCGCTGCGCGGCGCGCCGGACGACGGTCAGCGCTACAATGCCAAACGCGGGGATGTCGCCGACGGCAAGCCGATTGCCGTGCTGATCAACGGCGGCTCGGCCTCGGCCTCCGAAATCGTGGCGGGCGCACTGCAGGATCATCACCGCGCCGTGCTGGTGGGCAACACCACCTTCGGCAAGGGTCTGGTGCAGACCATGATCCCGCTCGGCGAATTCGGCGGCATGAAGCTGACCACCGCGGGCTATTTCACGCCGTCGGGCCGCTCGATCGACAAGGTCGGCATCTCGGCCGATGTGGAAGCCTGGAACGAGCGTGATCGCCAGATCGCCGCGGCGCTGAAGGAGCGCCGCCAGATGACCGACCAGCGCCAGACCGAAGAAAACAAGCCGGACAGCAAGGAGCCGACCCAGGTGACGCCGCCGGGTCAGGTGCCGACGCCAGGTCAGGACGGTCCGGATCTGGTGCTGCAGGCCGCCATCGAAGTGCTGCGCGCGCCGCCCAAGCCGACCGCGCGGAAGTGATCCGACCCGTGCTGCAGACTGGCTCAGCAGAAGGCTGACCCACCGCCATGGCACTCCATGCCGATCCTGATGACCGGGCAACGGCGGCAGAGCCGAAGCCCGGCCTGCTGAAGCGTCTGTTCGGCGGCAGACGAAAGAAAACTGCCGTCCCTGTCATGAGCGACGGCGGCGACCATGTGCTGGACGAGCATCCGGCCGATGCCGATCTGATCCAGAGCATCAATGGCGAAGACGATCTGCCGCCACCGATGCCGCAGCGCAAGCGCGGCTTCAAGCATAAGATCGCCACTATCTTTCGCATCCTCGGCCTGATCCTGTGGCCGCCGTTCCTGCGCGGCGATCTGCGCACTGTGAACCGCCGCCTGCTGATGGCCGCCTGGACCATCGTGCTGCTGGTCCTGGCCGGGGCTGGCGGCTGGCTCGTGACGACCGGCGAGAAACTTGCCTTCCTGCCGGGTTCGGAAGTGGTGATCGGCGTCGGCCGGCTGGCGCTGCCGCCGGAAGCGCGTCTGGCACCAGACCAGAAAAGCAGTACCGCCGCCGCACCGCCCGCTGTGGGCCGGCTGCCAAGCGGCCTGCTGATCGCGCCGGACCCCGTCCTGTCCGAAGCCGTGCCGCGCGGCCTGATCCCGAAAATCGGCGCCGACGGACGGCAGCCGTGGAGCGCCTATGCCCGGCCCTTCGACGAGCCGGCCACGCGCCCGCGACTGGCCATCGTGCTACATGAGATGGGCTTGAACACGCAGCTCACGCAGTTGGCCGCCGAACGCCTGCCGCCGGCGATCACTTTCGCCTTCAACCCCTATGCGGCCGATCTCGCCAAGCAGATCGAGATGGCGCGCACGCTGGGCCATGAAGTGTTGCTGGGCCTGCCGATGGAGCCGTTCGATTATCCGTCCAGCGATCCCGGCCCCTATACGCTGCTCACAAGCCTCAGCGAGCAGGAGAATGCGCGCCGCTTTGACTGGGTGCTGGCCCGCGCGACCGGCTATATCGGCTTCAGCAACCTGATGGGCGGTAAATACACCTCCTCGCCCGAGCATATGCGGATCATCGCCGGACGGCTGAAGGAACGCGGCCTGATGTTCGTGGATGCCCGCACCGCGCCGCGCAGTGTGGCAGCCCGCGTGGTGCGCGAGGGCGGTGGCGTCTATGCTTTCGTCAATCGCCAGATCGATGCGCAACCGACTGCGCAGACCATCGACGCGCGGCTGGAAGAACTGGAGCGCACCGCGCGCAGCAATGGCGTGGCCATCGGCGGCGCCCTGCCCTATCCCGTGACGCTCGACCGCCTGCTGGCCTGGACGCGCGGACTTGAGGCGAAGGGCATCGCGCTGGCGCCGGTTTCCGCCATCGCCAATCGCCAGACCCCGGAATAACCGTTCTTGGAGTGAGCATGACGACCAATGCCGAACGCGATGCGCGGCCTTACCGCGACGGCGTGGGGATCGCGCTGCTGAACGATGCCGATATGGTCTTCGTCGGCCAGCGGATCGATCAGACGGCCGAGGCCTGGCAGATGCCGCAGGGCGGCATCGATCCGGGCGAGGATCCACTGACGGCGGCATTGCGCGAGATGGAGGAAGAGATCGGGGTTCCCGCATCGCTGGCCGACATTATCGCCGAAAGCCGCGACTGGCTCACTTACGACCTGCCACCCGATCTGGCCGACAAGGTGTGGAAAGGCAGATATCGCGGCCAGCGCCAGAAATGGTATCTGGCGCGCTTCAAGGGCCGGGACAGCGATATCAATCTGAAAACGGCGCATCCCGAGTTCAACCAGTGGCGCTGGCTGCCCTTCCGCCAGCTGCCCGAGATGATCGTGCCCTTCAAGCGGCCGATTTACGAGCTGATCGTCGCCGAATTCGCCGACAAGGTTCGCACCTGAACCGGTGCTGCGGCGCCGTCAGCCCGGGGCGCTCTCGACCGGCACGCCGCAGCCCAGCACTATATTCACTGTCTCGCCATCGGCGGCGAGCGGCATCAGCACCGCTTGGAATCGGTGCCGCCGATCCGCCACGAGATAGTCATACGACAGCGTGCGCGGCTCACCCTGGTTCACCACGCTGAGATAGATCGCGAGCAACTCGTCGCGAAAGCCGGGATTGGCGATATCGTCGAGCCAGCGCCCGGTCATATCGGCGCCGTGGTAAAACACGAACTCGCTGCCGAACAGGCGATAGCGAAAGCGCAACGCGTCTTTCGGACCGCGCACCACATCCACCATCAGCAGATAGCCCAGCAAAGGCTTGAGCTCGAGCGGGTCGAAATCCGCGCGCGCGGGAAAGCTGCGGCCCTGGCGTTTGCCCGCCCAGTAGCCGATGAGACCGCTCAGCCTGGAATCCAGATCGGACTCGGCGACAGAAGTGATATGTCGCACCATACGGGCCAGCGTAAACGGCTCTCCCGGCCCGACAAGCGAACCTTTTGGTAACCCCCGCATTTATTGCAGTGCGGCGCGCTATCTGCCCGCAGTGTCTAGTAGATTCCCACAGGCAGGCCGCTGCTCAGGATCATGTCGATCTGACGACCGTCGCTGGCCAATGGCAGGATCACGGCCTGGAAGCGGTGCCGCCGGCGATCGAGGATATAATCGTAGGACAGTATCGGCGCGGTGCCGGTGGCGACGACATGGCGGTACAGACCGAGCAGCTGCTGGCGATAGACCGCATTGCCGATCTCGTCGACCCACTGCCCGGTCAGATCACCGCCGTGATAGAACACGAACTCCGTACCGAACAGGCGATAGCGGAAACGCAGGCTTGCATCTGCCTGCGGCACGACGTCGATCAGGTTGATGTTGCCGAGCAGGGACCGAAATTCCAGCGGGTCGATATCGGCGCGCGCCGGCAGGCACCCTGGACTGCATTTGCCGCGCCAGTAATCCAGCAGGGCCTTCAGGCGGGTATCGAGTTCCGCTTCCGGGATCGGGCCCTGTGGTGGCGAGGACTGGGCTGCCGTATCGATCATACCAGTATTCTAGGCCGGCCGATGACGCTGGCAATGTTGAACCTGCGGATAAAGACCTGCGCCGGTTTTCAGGCTGCAGCGGCAGCGAGCCGTCGCAGGCGCCACTGCATCACACGCCAGACCAGCGCAGCGAAACCGCGGCTGAAAGCGCCCTGCGGATCGAGGCCACAGGCCTTGAGCGCCATGCTGAGGCCGCGCTGGATATGGCCGAAGCGATAGACCTTGCTGGCGCGCACTTCATAAGCCGCGCTCTGGCTCTCGCGGTTGTAAGTGCCCTCGCAGCCGTTGCCGCACCAGTAGGCCATGGCGAGTTCGTCATCGCTGGCTTCCTGCATGCGGCCCAGCGCGATGCGCAAACGGCTCAGCCGGCTCATCGGCCTGGCCTGTTGATAGCGCTGCAGGTGATCGTAGAACAGCTTGAAATGACGGAACTCGTCGGCGGCGATCTTGCCGGCCACAGCTTTCAGCACCGGTTCGTCGGTGGCATCGCGGATCGCGCTGTAGAAACTGGACGTGCCGCACTCGACCACGCACCGCGCCACCAGCTCGCCGTTGCGGCTGCCGCGCACCGAGGCCGTGGCCTCCAGCGGCAGGCGATAACCGTCGGTGAAGCGCTGCATCGCGAGATCGGGATCGAAAGCCGGATCGGCCAGTTGCGCCCAGCGCGCCAGCGCCGCGCCATGCTGGCGCTCCTCGATGCCCCATTGCCGTGCTGCATCGCAAAACAGCGGATCGTCGGCGAAGACATTGCAGAGATAGGTGACGTAATCGTCGGCGTTATGCTCGACCAGCGCCGCCGCCTTGACGGCGCGTAGCAGCTCGGGATCGACCCGGGCAGGATCGAAGGCATCCCAGGCGATATCGTCCAGTGTCCAATGTCCGGCCATGACCCTCTATTTAGCCAACGGTCATCAAATTGCAACTCTTGCGGCTGCGCTCTAAGTACCCGTTAATACACCATTCTTGATAAAAATACGGCGACAGGACGACGCGAATGGCCGACGGCATCCTCTATCACAACCCGCGCTGCTCGAAATCGCGCCAGGCGCTGGAACTGCTGCAGGCCCGGGGTCTGTCGCCGCAGGTGGTCGAATATCTGAAGACCCCGCCCGATGCCGCGACGCTGAAAAAACTGCTCGGCCAGCTTGGCCTGAGCGCCAGGGAGGTGCTGCGCAAAAAGGAGGCCGCCGAGGCCGGTATCGACATGGATGCCAGCGAGGCGGCGCTGATCGAGGCGCTCGCCCGGCATCCCATCGCGCTGGAGCGGCCGATCTTCGTGCACCAGGGCAAGGCCGTGGTCGGCCGGCCGCCGGAAAAGGTGCTGACGATCCTCTAGTCACGCTGGGCCAGCGGCGTTAGTTTGTCCGCATACAAACGGAACCCTCTCGCCCGCCATGACCGCTCAGACCGAAGAAGCGACTGCCGCCACCGCAGTCGCGCCGCCGCAGGGCATTTCCGCCTATTCGCTCGGGCTGCTGGCGCTGTTGACCTTTTTCTGGGGCGTGAACTGGCCGATCATGAAGATCGCGCTGAACGAGATGCCGGTTTTCACCTTCCGTGCGCTCTGCCTTGGCGGCGGCGCCATCGGGCTTTTTGCCATCGCGTTGCTCAAACGCATGCCGCTGTCCATCCCGCGCGGCCATCTGATGCACATGATGTGGATCAGCCTGTTCAACATCACCGGCTGGAATGTCTTTGTACTGTACGGCCTGTCGATGCTGCCGGCCGGGCGCACCACCATCCTCGCCTTCACCATGCCGCTGTGGCTGGTGCCGATGAGCGCGCTGCTGCTGCATGAGCGCCTGACCGGCTGGAAGCTGGCCGGACTCGGCATTGGCATGGCCGGCCTTGCCGTGCTGATCGGCGGCGAATGGGAGGCGATGGCCAGCGCGCCGCTGGGTGTGCTGCTGGTGCTGACGGCGGCCATCTGCTGGGCCATCGGCACGGTGCTGATCAAACTGTGGCAGGTGCCGATGACGGCAGTGCCCTTCGTCGGCTGGCAGATGGTACTGGGCGGCATCCCGATCTTCGCGATGGCACCGCTGCTGGAATTCGAGCAATGGTATGTCTACTCGTTCTGGCCGTGGATGGCTGCGTTCTACAATGCCACGGTCTGCTTCGTTTTCTGCTACTGGGCCTGGAACGTGCTGGTGCGCGTGCTGCCGGCTGGCATCAGCGGGCTGTCCACATTGATGATCCCGGTGGTGGGCGTATTCTCCAGCATGCTGATGCTGGGCGAGCAGCCGCGCTGGCCGGAATTCGCGGCGTTGCTGCTGGTCGCCATCGCGCTCGGCATGATCCTCAAGCCGACGCGCGCCTGAGCTATTCCGCTGCTGCCGCCTCGACCGCCTCCACCCTGGCGGCACAGAACTTGAACTCGGGAATCTTGCCGAAGGGATCCAGCTGCGGATTGGTCAGCAGGTTGGCTGCCGCCTCAGCGAAGGCGAACGGGATGAAAACCATATTCTCCGCCACGTCGCGGTCGAGACGAGCTTTCAGCTGAATCGAACCGCGCCGCGTGCTGACTCGAATCTGCTGGCCGGCCGCGACGCCGAGCCGGGCCGCATCGCGCGGATGCAGCTGCGCGGTGGCCTCGGGTTCCAGGGCATCGAGCTGGCTGGCCCGCCGCGTCATCGCGCCGGTATGCCAGTGTTCCAGCAGGCGGCCGGTGCTGAGCACCATCGGGAAGTCTGCATCGGGCAGTTCAGCCGGCGGCGTCACTTTGGTCGGCACGATCTTCGCGCGGCCTGTCGCGGTAGGAAAACCATCGCCGAAGATAATCTCGTGGCCGCCCGGATAGGTGACGGCCTCTTCGGTTTCGAGCCGCGCCCAGTCGATGCCGGCCAGCGACGGCATCAGGCCCGCCATCTCGGCGTAGATCTCGCGCGGATGCCGGTAATTCCAGGTCAGGCCGACGCGCTGCGCGATCTCCTGAATCAGCTCCCAATCCTGCCGCGCCGCACCGGGCGGCTTGAGGGCGGCGCGACCGATCTGCACCCGGCGGTCGGTATTGGTGAAACTGCCATCCTTCTCGGCGAAGGCCGTCGCCGGCAGGATCACATCGGCATGAAAGGCGGTTTCGGTCAGGAAGATATCCTGCACCACGAGATGATCCAGCCTGGCCAACGCTTCGCGCGCATGCGCCGCATCGGGATCCGACATGGCCGGATTCTCGCCCATGATATACATGCCGCGAATCTCATCGCGCAGGATGGCCTGCATGATCTCGACCACGGTCAGTCCGCGTTTCGGCGCGATATGGTCGTTGCGCACACCAGGGCCCCAGACCGTTTCGAAAGCCGCGCGCCGCGCGGCATCCTCGACCGACTGGTAATCCGGCAGCACCATGGGGATCAGCCCGGCATCCGAAGCGCCCTGAACATTATTCTGGCCGCGCAGCGGATGCAGGCCGGTGCCGGGTCGGCCGACCTGCCCCGTGATCAACCCGAGCGCCAGCAGGCAGCGGGCATTGTCGGTGCCATGGACATGCTGCGACACACCCATGCCCCAGAAGATCAGCGACGCCTTCGAGGTGGCATACATGCGCGCCACCTCGCGCAGCACATCCGGTGCGATGCCGCAGAGCGGCGCCATCGCTTCCGGCGTCGCGTCCTTCACCGCCTGTTCCAGATCGGGGAAGCCGTCGACGAAGCGCTGGATATAGGCCGGGTTGGTCAGGCCTTCCGCAATGATCACGTTGATCAGCGCGTTCAGCATCGCCACATCCGAGCCCGGCTTGAAACGCAGGTGATGGGTGGCGAATCTGGTCAGCGCCTGGCCACGCGGATCCATCACGATCAGCTTGGCGCCGCGCTGGCGGACGGCATTCTTGATGAAGGTGGCGGCGACCGGGTGATTGATCGTCGGATTGGCGCCGATCACAACGATCACCTCGGCCTCCATCGCAGCCGCGAACGGCGCTGTCACGGCCGCCGAACCCATACCTTCCATCAGCGCCGCCACCGAGGAGGCATGGCACAGCCGCGTACAGTGATCGACATTGTTGGTGCCGAAGCCCATCCGCACCAGCTTCTGGAACAGATAGGCCTCTTCGTTCGAGCCCTTCGCAGACCCGAAGCCGGCGAGCGCCTGCGGCCCCACTTCGTCGCGTATTTTCACCAGTCCGGTGGCGGCGCGGGTCAACGCCTCTTCCCAACTGGCTTCGCGGAAATGCGTGAAGGGATTGGCCGGATCGACCATGTCCCCGCCATGCTTGGGGATGCCATCCTTGCGGATCAGCGGTCGGGTCAGGCGATGCGGATGCACCACATAGTCGAAACCGAAGCGGCCTTTCACACACAGCCGGCCGCGATTGGCCGGGCCGTCCTTGCCGGTGACATACTGAATCCGGTTGTCCTTGACGTGATAGGTCAGCTGGCAACCAACACCACAGAACGGACATAGGCTGTCGACTGCCGTAGTGGCCTTGTCGACGGCGCGGTTGTCGTCGTCCACCAGTGTCGACGGCAACAGCGCACCGGTCGGGCAGGCCTGCACGCATTCGCCGCAGGCGACGCAGGTACTGTTGCCCATCGGATCGGCGAAATCGAACACGATCTCGGCATGATGGCCGCGAAAGGCCATGCCGATCACGTCGTTGCCCTGCACCTCGCGGCAGGCACGGACACAGAGGTTGCACTGGATGCAGGCATCCAGATTGACCGCCATGGCACCATGGCTGCGATCCGGTGCCGGGCGCTCTTCGCTGCGGGCCGGGAAGCGGCTTTCGGTGACGCCGAGGTCGCTGGCCCAGTGCCAGAATTTCGAGTCGGGATCGTACGCCTCCGCGCGCCTGGGCTGGTCGGCGACCAGCAGCTCCATTACCAGCGCGCGCGCCTTGGTCGCACGTTCGCTGGCGGAAATGACCTGCATGCCTTCGGTGGGTTCGCGTTTGCAGCTCGGCGCCAGCACGCGCTCGCCCGCGATTTCCACCATGCAGGCGCGGCAATTGCCGTCGGCCCGGTATCCCGGCGCCGGCGTGTAGCACAGATGCGGAATTTCCGTACCTGTGCGCTTCGCGACCTGCCAGATCGTCTCGCCCGGCTGAGCCTCGACCGGTTTGCCATCGAGCACGAAGCGGATCATCTGAATCGCTCCAGCACGGACAGCAGCGGATTGGGCGCGGCCTGACCGAGGCCGCAGATCGAGGCATCCCGCATCACCTGCGCCAGATCGCGCAGCAGCGGCGCATCCCATGTCGGCTGCGCCATCAGATCGGCGGCCTTTTCGGTGCCGACGCGGCAGGGCGTGCACTGGCCACAACTTTCGTGGCGGAAGAATTTCATCAAGTTAAGCGCGGCGCTCTTCACGTCGTCCTGGTCGGACAGCACGATGACGGCCGCCGAGCCGATGAAGCAGCCATATTTTTCGAGCTGGCCGAAATCGAGCGGGATATCGTTCATGCTGGCCGGCAGGATGCCGCCCGAGGCGCCGCCCGGCAGATAGGCCATGAAGCTGTGGCCCGGCAGCATGCCGCCGCAATATTCCTCGATCAGCTCGGCGACCGTGATGCCGGCCGGCGCCAGCTTGACGCCGGGATTGCGCACGCGGCCCGACACTGAATAGCTCCGCAGCCCGATGCCGCCATGGCGTCCGTGGCTGCGCCACCAGGCCGCGCCCTTGTCGGCGATCTGCGGTACCCAATAGAGCGTTTCGACATTGTTGATTAGCGTTGGCCGGCCGAACAGGCCGACCTGGAACGGATACGGCGGTTTCTGCCGCGGCAGTCCGCGCTTGCCCTCGATGCTTTCCAGCATCGCCGACTCTTCGCCGCAGATATAGGCACCGGCGCCGCGCCGCAATTCGACCTTGACATCGCCGAGCAGGCCCACATCCGCCAGCGCTTTCAGCTCGTCGGCGATCACGATATGCAAGGCCGGGTATTCGTCGCGCAGATAGATATAGGCTGTCTCGGCTTCAATCAGATGGGCGGCAATCAGCACGCCTTCGAGAAAACCATGTGGGTCGGTTTCCAGCAGCCAGCGATCCTTCAGCGTGCCCGGCTCGCCCTCGTCACCGTTCACCGCCAGCAGGCGCGGCTTGGGCTGTTCGAGCAAGGCCTTCCACTTGCGCGCGGTCGGGAAACCGGCACCGCCCATGCCGCGCAGGCCGGCGGCTTCGATTTCGGCCACCAGTGCTTCGCGCGTCAATGTGCCGTTGCGCAGCTTCTGCAATACGCCATACCCGCCCTGCGCCCGATAGGCCGCGAGCCGCTTGTAGTCCGGCAGCACCGGCGCAGTGGCTTTCCGCGCATGCGCCGACAGCACGCTGTCCGCCGCAGCCGGTGCGATCACATTGCGTGCGTAGGTCACGCAGGGCGCACGGTCGCACTGGCCCATGCAGGGTGCGCGTTCGACGCGGACATGCTCCAGACCATACAGCTGCGCCGCCAGTTCGTCGGCGCCAGCCATGCAACAGCTGAGCGAGTCGCAAATACGGACCGTCACCGGCTGCGGCTCGTCCGTCTCGACCACGCGGAAATGGGCGTAGAAGGTGGCGGTCTCATAGACCTCGGCCAGCGGCAAGCGCATCGCCTCGCTGAGCGCGACCAGCAAAGCGGCCGGCAGACAGCCTTTCGCATCGTTGATCCGATGCAGATACTCGATCAGCAGATCGCGGCGCGCGGAATCCGGCTGCACGATGGCACGCAGCGCCTCGTGATCGGCATCGGAAGCCTGGCGACCGCGCGGCAGCACACGGCCGGGCTGACCCCGGTGCTGGCGCGGCGTGGGAGCGACAATATTCATTCTGCAAGACGCTGGTCGAAACGGGCGAAACATCATCCGCCCGGCCGGCGTCGCGATCAATACCGCTTTTCCGTCGTGCGATAGGGTTTTTCTATCGACCGGTCTGCGCGACGGACATCAGCTTGGCCTCAGCCATCAGCGCAGCAACCAGCGGCGACATCGGATCGCGATCCGGCACCACAAGGCCGATGGTATGCACGGCCTCGGGTTCGACGATGGGAATGGCGCGCAGCCGTTCGGTCAGGCCCAGCGTGTCGGCCAGTTTTTCCGGCATTACGCTGGCCCACTGGCCGGTGCGCACATGCGAGAACAGCACGATCATCGAATTCGATTCCAGCGTCGGTTCGGGATCGGCCCCTCCGGCATCACGCAGCAGTTTGTCGATGATGCGGCGATTCTGCATGTCGGGCGTCAGCAGGCAGAGCGGGATACGGCTCACCTCGGCCCAGGTGACGCTGTCGCGCCCGCCCAGCGGACTGTTTTTTGATGTCAGCAGGCGATACTGCTCGGTATAGAGCGGGATCGAGCGCGCCCGACCCAGCGGTTCGTTGTCGACATAGGTGATGCCAGCATCGACTTCGAGGTTTTCCAGCATGCCGAGCACCTCTATAGAGGTGCGCGACAGGATGGTGAATTTCACATTCGGGTGTTTGGCGCGATAGGGCGTGGTCAGGGTCGAGACCATACCGAGCGCCGTGGGGATGGCGGCGATTTTCAGGTGGCCGATCAGGCCGCTTTTCAGCGCCTTCACTTCCTGCCGCATGGCACGGGCATCGCCGACGATGCGTCGCGCCCAGTCGAGCACGCGCTCGCCTTCCGCCGTAAAGCCGATGAAGCGCGAACTACGCTGCACCAGCAGCAAGCCGAAGGAGTCTTCCAGCTGCTTGATGCCGGCCGACAGCGTCGGCTGGGTCACGCCGCAGGTTTCCGCCGCCTTGCCGAAATTCTTCTCGCGTGCCAGCGCCAGCAGGAATTCCAGCTTGTCGATCATGCCGCCCTGGTCATGCAGGGGGCGCCAGATCGCCGCCGAGCCGGCGCATCAGGTCGGCAAAGCCCGGGAAGCTGGTATCCATCACACGCCCGTCATCCACGGTGACGCCGTCCTTCGCCGTCATGCCGAGCACGAGGAAGGACATGGCGATGCGGTGATCCAGTTCGGTGGCGATGGTTTCGCCCGCTGGCAGACCCTGCGGCGGTTTGCCCCTGCCGCGAATCACGATGCCGTCCTCGAATTCCTCCAGATCCACGCCGCAGGCCTTCAGGCCGCGCGCCATGACGGCAAGACGGTCGCTTTCCTTCACACGCAGTTCCTTGGCACCGCGCACGATGGTGTCGCCTTCGGCGCAGGCGGCGGCCACGAACAGGATCGGATACTCGTCGATCATGCTGGGCGCGCGCTCTTCCGGCACGGTGATCCCCTTCAGGGCCGAATGGCGGATGGTGATATCGGCGACCGGCTCGCCGCCTTCGCTGCGCTGGTTGGCGAAACTGAAATCGGCGCCCATATCCTGCAGCGTGGTGAACAGGCCGGTGCGCAGTGGATTGAGGCCGACATTCTGAAGCGTAACTTCGGAGTCAGGCACGATCAGCGCCGCCACCATCGGAAAGGCTGCCGAGGACGGATCGCCGGGCACCGCGATGGTGGCTGGCGTGAATTCGGGCTGGCCGGTCAGGCGGATGATGCGGCCGCCGGTTTTGGTTTTCTCGACCTCCACGCTGGCGCCGAAATGGCGCAGCATGTTTTCGGTATGGTCGCGGGTCGGCTCCGGCTCGATCACCGTGGTGATGCCCGGGGCATTCAGGCCAGCGAGCAGCACGGCGGTCTTCACCTGTGCCGATGCCACCGGCAATTCATATTCGATGGGCAGCGGATGGGCCGTTCCCACAACGGTCAGCGGCAGCCGACCGCCGCTGCGGCCGACGAAGCGCGCGCCGATCAGGGTGAGCGGTTCGACCACCCGACCCATCGGCCGGCGGCGCAAAGAAGCATCGCCGGTGAAAGTGGCAGCGAAATCATGGCTGGCGACCAGGCCCATCACCAGGCGCGCGCCGGTGCCGGCATTGCCCATATCCAGCACATCGGCGGGTTCGCTCAAGCCCCCGACGCCGACGCCATGGACTTTCCAGTTGCCGTCTCCCAGCCGCTCGACCTCGGCGCCCATGGCCTGCATGGCGGTGGCGGTGCGCAGCACGTCTTCGCCCTCCAGCAGCCCGCTGACCCGGGTCTCGCCGACGCTGAGCGCCCCGAAGATCAGGGACCGGTGGGAAATTGACTTGTCGCCCGGCACTTTGGCGGTGCCGGCAAGGCCTTTGGCAGCCGGCCGGGACCGGAGCGGGCGGGCGGTCTGATCGGAACTGGCGGTCATGGCGGATGATGGTCCGGACGGCAAACGCTAGCGGCGAAAAAGCCGGCGTTAACGGGTTGACAGGGCGCGTTTCTTTAACACAATCGCGCCGCTCCGGCCAGCCGGCCGGCTGCCGCCTCCGGGTCCTGTTTTCCCGGTCGCCGATACATGGAGATTTGCTCGATGGCTAAAGCCGAATGGGGCGCCAAGCGCCGCTGCCTGAGTTGCGGCGCCGCCTTTTACGATCTGAACAAGTCGCCGATCCTCTGCCCGAAATGCGGCACGGAATTCAATCCCGACGCGCTGGTGAAGTCCTCACGCCGCCCGGCCAAGGCGGAAGAGCCCAAGAAGGTGGCCCCGAAGGCGCCGGTGGCCGACGCAATCGACGATGAGGTCGAGGATACCGGCCTGGGCGACGACATCCTCGAAGATGCCGACGAGTTCGAGGAAGACGATGTCGCCGAGGAAATCGACGTCGACGCGCCGACCGACGCCGACGAGGAACGCTAAGAACGGGATCATTCCTCGGGGTTTCGCGGCCGGTTTTTCAGCCCCACGAAGCCCTTGCAAACCAGCCGGGGGCGGCTTATGGTCCGCCCCCGCCGACGGACCCCAGGCCACTGCGAGGTTGCCTTTAAGTCCGTGATTTTATGGGGCCATAGCTCAGCTGGGAGAGCGCCTGCATGGCATGCAGGAGGTCAGCGGTT
>VFQR01000162.1_pt1 | contig 141552 bp, 161 predicted proteins | sample 3512321 | NCBI WGS metagenome assembly VFQR01 (sample SAMN10412374, study PRJNA504923) | tailings metagenome | isolation source: Relicate 3 Philex TSF1 revegetated site | place: Philippines: Tuba, Benguet | collected 2017-08-29 | reverse complement strand
CAATGTGGTCTTCGCCCTCGACCGCCCCGATATCCGTCCCGGCTTCGTCGAGGAATTGAAAAGGCTCGACTTGGAGGATGCGATCAAGCTCGCTGCAGAATAGTTGCGGCTGCCGCATGGTTCGGCGCTGGCAGTAAAGACTTCCGCTGCGCCTCGCCAGCCCACGGATTGCAGTCCAACGGCACGTGCGGCGGGTGCCTTGAAGGCAGTCCCTACCCACATGAACAGGAGCTTGGGGGCCAGACATGGGTTCGGGGGCGCCAAAGGACCATAAAGAACGCGGGCTTCAGCCAGCGGGCCCGATTCACCATGCGGCAAACCGCATGGCTCCCCCCCGTCGGGCCAGCTTGCACCATGCGGCCATTCGGCTAAAACTTTCCCGCAAGTCGAGCTTCGACCAAGGTATTTTCATTTGCGTATTCTTGCCTCCTCCCTGATCGCGATCGCATGTGCTGTCACGCTCGCTACCGGCGCTTGGGCCATGTTTCGAGAATCCGAGCCGCTGAGCCTCGCGGGCGGCGATGCCGTTACGCGCCTGTTTTCACCAAACCTTCCGGCCGCCCTGCCCCTCTCGACCCTGTCGCAGCGAAACCTCCTGGCCGAATGCCATCGCGCCTTCACGGATGTGCTCAACGTCAACCTGGTCCTGGCCCCGGCCGGCGAACGGCAGGCCGCTGCCGGGCGCTGCCTCCAATGGGCCGGCCAAGCGACCACTGAAACCGCCAATTTCTCCTTTGCATGGTATGTTATGGCCCTCGCCGCGGCGGAACAGGGCGAATGGGAGCAATTCAACCAGGCCCTCATCCGATCGCGCCAGTCCGGACCTTTCGAGCAGTGGATCGCCGAGTACCGCGTTGACCTGGCAGAGAGCAACTACCACAAGCTGACCCGGGAGGCGCTTGCTGAACATGACAGCGATCTCGCCGTCCTGGTTGCAAGCAGCCAGGGCGTTCGATCGATCGCCGATCGTTATGTCGCCGATCCTCGCTTCCGGGACAGAATCGCCAATATCCTCGACAAAGAGCCGATCGAGCTCCAGCAGCGGTTCCTGACCTATCTCAACAGGAGGGCGAAGTGATGACCTCGCTCGATACCGGCATGGCGCGGGTCGGTGGTGCACGCCGCCGGTCGTCCGTGGCGACCAGTCGCCAGTCTGCGCTCAATTTGGTCATGGCATTGGCCCTGCTTGCCGTTGTCGCGATCCTTCCGATACCCCTTGGGTCCAACCGCCCCCTTCTCTGGGCGTTCTCTGCCACTGCAATCGGTTTCGTCGGACTGGTCTACCTTGCGGTTCTGGCGATGTTGCGCGAGCCGCTCCGCTTTGGCCTCGAACGTTTCGCGCTGCCCGGCGGCCTGATGGCTGTCTTCCTGGCATATCTTGCGGTCCAGCTCCTGCCGGTAGGAACCTTTGAGGCGGTCAGCGTCGAGGGCGCGATCTTTTCCGGGGCCACCCTCTCCCTGGTGCCCGGCACCACGCTGATGACACTCCTGGCCTTCGTTGCCTATACCTTGATGTTCTTCTTCATCGCTCAGGTCGGCGCCAATGATGACAGGCGCGAGCTCCTCTTTAACGTCGTGCTGGTCATCATCGTGGGCTATGCCATTCAGGGCCTGGTGAGCCTGCAGATGGGCGATACCATTCTCGGCTTGGCCAAATGGTCCTATTTCGGGGTCGCGACGGGCACTTTCGTCAACCGGAACAGCTTTGCGACCTTTCTCGGCTTCGGTTTGGTGCTCTCTGTGGCCCAGCTCGGCTACACCCTCGTCCGCCGCGGCGAGCGCAGCATCGATGACGGTCACGTGCCCAACAGCACGAGCGCCCTGTTTGCCTATGGGTCGGCCATTATTGTCCTGTTGACGGCGCTACTGGCGACCCAGTCTCGCATGGGGCTCTTCGCCTCGGCCATTGGCGTGGCCGTCGCCGGACTCCTCTTGTTGCGCTGGATGCCGCGTTTCCGAGCTGTCTTCGGCGGAATCATCGCCGGAACGCTTGCCACGGGCGTGCTTGTCTGGGTCTATGGCCAGGGCGTCATGGACCGGCTGGGCTCCCTGGACAACGACCGGGAAGTCCGGGGCGAGCTTTATGCCCAGGTCATCGATCTCATCGCCCAACGCCCGCTGACGGGATTTGGCGCCGGCAGCTTCAACACCGCCTTCCCCCTCGTCCACCGGCCGCCGGTCAGTCCGGATCTCGTCTGGGACAAGGCGCACAATTCCTACCTCGCGCTTTGGGCCGAAAACGGCCTGATATTCGGATCGCTGCCCATAGTCATTCTGGCGCTGCTGGGAGTGGGTTTCGCGCATCGGGCCTTGACCAGCCGCACGATGCTCTTGCCGGCGACCATTGGCGTAGCGACCATCAGCCTCGCCGCGGTCCACTCTCTGGTGGACTTCAGCCTCGAAATTCACGCAGTCGCCATGATGTTCGTCGCCATTCTCGGTCTTGCTGCTGCCGGGACCATGCGCACCAAACAAGTAGGCTGAGGCGCATGGCATTTGGCCTGAATTCCATCTTCAAGCGTCCGCCGCCGGTAGCCGGCCGCGCCTGGCTCAAGGCCGATCGCTGGCCGACCGCGGTCTATGCGATCGGTGATGTCCACGGATGCCTGGGTGCGCTCAAGGCAGCAGAAGAGTGGATTCTCGAAGATGGTGAAGGCCGCGAGGGCCCATTGTGGATAGTCTATCTCGGGGACTTGATCGATCGGGGCCCGGCCTCGGCGGGGGTTCTCGATCATCTCCTCGCGCGCCTGCCGGCAAAGTGGCGACGCATGGCAATCGCCGGCAACCATGAATCCATGATGCTGGAGTTTCTGAAGCGGCAGTCGGGTCCTTGGCTTGAGAACGGGGGCCTTGAAACGCTTCAGTCCTATGGTGTCGAGACGGCTGGATTTCTACGCACTCCACGTAGGCTCCAGGTCCAAATTCTCGAAAGCCATATTCCGCGCGAACACATCGAACTGCTCGAAAGCCTCCCCATCGGCGTGTCGCTCCCCGCAACGACATTGGTCCATGCCGGCATCCGACCGGGCATACCCCTCGAAAGTCAGTCCGAGCGTGACCTCTTGTGGATACGTTCGGAGTTTCTCGACGCCCTGTTGCCCGAAGATCAGCTCGTGGTCCATGGCCACACGCCGGCACAGGCCCCCCAGATCGCGCCAGGTCGCTTGGGGATCGATACCGGCGCATTCGCGACCGGACGTCTGACCGTGGCTCGCCTGTGTGAGGGCGCCGCGCCCGTGCTGTTCACCACAACCCCATGAACTTCTTCTTCGCCATACCCGAACCGACTATTTCAAGACATAGATGAGACTTGGCGCCTCCCGCCAATCGATATCAAGACACAGGATATAGACGACATGGACGAGACGGAAATCGACCTCCGCAGCATCTTGGGCGTGCTGCGCCGCCAGTTCCGTTTGATTGCCGTCACGGTCGTCGCATTTCTCGCCATCGCCGGCGTTGCGCTCTTCGCCCTGACACCGATCTACTCGGCCACCGCCTTGGTCTTGTTCGACCCTAGCAACAAGAACCTGCTCGACCCCGATATGCAGACAGGCAGCGCCGCCTCGGACAATGCCCGCATCGACAGTGAGGTCGAACTCATGCGATCAGACAACCTCTTGCTGCAGGTGATCGCCGATGAGAAGCTGACCAGCGACCCCGAATTCGGGCCAACAATCGGCGTCCGTAATCAGCTCCTGAGCTTCCTCCGCCTCGCCCCGCCCACGGAAATCAGCGGCGAGGAAGCGCTCAACCAGACGCTGGGCAAGTTGCGCAATGCCGTGAGCGTGCAAAGGCGTGGCTTGACTTACCTGATCGCCGTTCAGGCGCGCTCAACGGCGCCGCACCGCGCTGCCGAAATCGCCAATGCCCTCGCCCGTGCCTACATCGCCGATCAGCTCGGGGGAAAGGTGAAGAGCGTCCTCAATTCCCGGGACATTCTGGATGCCCGGATCCTGGAGGCGCGCAACGCGATCGTCCAGTCCGAGGGGGCCTTCGACTCCTTCATCCAGACCAATCTCGATCAAATCGTCGCCGATACCGGTCGAACCGACCTGGCGAGCACCCAGGCCCGCATCCGCGAGCTTGAACAGGCGCGCGCCGGCAACGCGACCCTGGTTGTCTCGCTCGAAAACGACCTCGCGGAAAATGACTGGGCAGCCCTCGTTGCTTCTTTGCAGTCCGATGCCTTGGCCGAACTCGAACGCCAGCGGGCCGAACTCGACGCGCAACTGGAACAGACCGCCGACCCGGGCGTGGCCGGCAGCTTCCGCGAACAGCTGGCTGAAATCGATGACCGTCTGCGCCGGACGGCTGAAACCGAGGTGAACGCGCTTCGGACCGCGTTGAGTACCGATCAGGAGAGGCAGGATGAACTGCGCCAGGATCTTCGCCGTCAGGTGCTGAGCAGTTCTCTGTCTGCCGACATGCTGACCCGCCTCTATGAACTTCAGCAGACCGCCGATCTGGCCAGAAACCAGTACCAGACCTTGCTGGCGCGCTCGCAGGACCTGGACACCCAGGCCAGCCTTCAGGTGGCCGATAGCCGCTTCGTTTCCGAAGCGCTCCCCCCGTCGCGCCCTTCCTTCCCGAACAACAACCTCATCCTGATCCTCGCCGGGTTGGCCGGGCTGGGCGTCGGCATCGGCCTGGCCTTCCTGTACGAAAACCTCATCGGCGGCTTCATGAGCCAGGAGCAGCTCGAAAGCGTCCTCAAGGTCCGCACGGCCGCTGTCATCCCGCGCGAAAAACCCAAGACCGAGAACGAAAGCCTCGCCAATATGCTGGTCACAAACCCGCTCTCGGTATTCTCCGAGGCGGTGCGGCGCCTGCGCGCGTCAACCGACCTGGCCTTGCGCCGCGACGGCGAAAACAAAGACCGGGTGGTCATCATGATCACCTCCACCGCCCCCAACGAGGGCAAGACCACCACTGCTTTGGCTTTGGCCCGGTCCTACGCCCTGGCCGGGCGCAACACCATTCTGATCGATTGCGACCTGCGGAAGCCCAGCGTGCACCGCCAGCTCGGCATCGGTCCCTCGTTCGGCCTTCTGGACCTTTTGAACCAGGCCGATGGTGAGTTCAATGTCGCCTCGATCATTACAGGGGACCAACTGACGGACTTGACCATCATACCCGGGGCCCGGCGCAGCGATATCCCGACCGATCAGGTTCTCGCCGGCGCCAGGTTCCGCCACCTGATTGCAGCGGCGAGCAAAGCCTATGAGGTGGTCATCCTCGATACGCCCCCCATGGGCCCGGTCGTTGACGCGCTCTATATCGCGCCTTACGCCGATGCGGTTCTGTTCGTGACCCGGTGGGGCAGCACCGCGCAACGAGACGTCAAGGCGGCCATAAATGGCCTGCTTGACGTGACCAGTCCTGGGGCCGCTATCCTGGGTGTGCTCAACCAGCAGAATGACACGCGCGCCTCATATCAGAGGAAATACGGTGGCTACTACGCCGCGACAACCTGAGCGAGGTGGGGCGCGGCCGTCGTGCGGCGACCCAGTGCAGGCCCCCAGACCTGCCTGTCCATGAACGGGGCAGGATACAGGGGCATGAAATCACCCGCTGCCTTTTGCGCCTGACCCGCCAAGAAAACCGTCGCCTCTGGCAAAAACCAGAATCGGACACCCCTGCCCCCACCAGAGCATGCAGTAATCACATCGCTGCCATGCAAAAATACACAGCAAATTACGGACGAACCCGTCCGCATCTACTTTGACAGACAAATATATTGAACTGTACAATTTCTGTACAGACTTGCAGTGTCGGGGCTCGAGAGGGATCATCATTTAGGCGCCAATCTTGCGGAATGGATCGTCCGGGCACCAGAGCCACGGAACCGGTCATCCGGACGAACAGGTGAGCTACAGGCGCTCGTCTGGGCAACCAGTTCGCCTCGGACCGCCTCCACGGGATCAGGCGCCACGACGGGCAGACACGTCTCCACCCCCAATTTCTCTGACAATCAAGAATTCACGGGCCCCGAAGACAACAATGCGCATCATCATCTTCTACCGAGATATCCAGAACGGCGGCGTGCAACGCAACATGATCCGCCTGTCCGGGTTGCTGACCGGGGCCGGCCACACCGTGCACATGATCATTGCCGAAAGCGGCGCCAACGAATTCTCGCTGCCCGCGGAGGTTACCTTGCATCGTGCCGACACCCGGCACCCCGTCAAGCTGGCCCGCTACCTCGCCAGGCAGTATGACCAGATCCAGCCCGACATCGTCTATTCGGGCATGCCCAACTACAACGGCATCGCCGTCATCGCCAAGCTGTTCTCGCGGCACAAGCCCAAGACCCTGATTTCCGAACGCAGTCACACCCATGTGGAGCTGCGCAACACCAAATTCGGGATCTACAAGGCTTCGATCTACCTTTCGCCGCTGCTCTACCGGCTGGCTGACAGGATTCTGGCCGTTTCGGCTGACACGGCCGATAGCCTGGCCCAATTCGCCCGGATTGACCGCGAGCGCATCACGGTCATGCACAATCCCGTCGTCAGCGATAAGCTCAGAGCCTTGGCAAGGGAGCCGCTCGAACACCGTTGGCTCGAGCCCCCCCATGAACTGGTGGTTGCCGTGGGACGGCTGGCGCTGCAGAAGGACTATCCGACCCTGCTGACCGCCTTTGCCCAATTGCACCAGCGTCGCCCCAATGCCCGCCTGGCCATTGTGGGAGAAGGCAAGGATCTCGCCGAACTGACCGAACAGGCTCGCGGTCTGGGGATTTCGGAAGTCATCGAATTTGTCGGCTTCGATGCCAATCCCTATCGCTGGATGGCTGCCTGCAAGGTGTTCGTCCTGACCTCCCTGTGGGAGGGCCTTCCGACGGTGATCATCGAGGCCATGGCCTGCGGCGCGACCATCGTGGCCACCGATAGCCCCAGCGGCCCCCGCCAGATCATCGGCAGCGACGGCAAGCTGGGCTATCTCGCCCCCATGAAAGCCCCCGAGGCCATCGCCGCCCAGCTCGAAAAGGCACTGGACGCCCCGATCTCGCCCGCCCTTCTCCACCAGGAGGCCGAAAAATACTCCGAACAGGCCGCCCTCAACCTCTTCACCCGCATCTCGGCCGAAGCTCTGGCGACCTGAGCTTGGCGCACGGGCGACCCCACACCGCGGCGGAGCTCCCGCAAGACGAGCACCCCACGACCGTGAAGCCCGTGGCAAAAAAGGAAGCCGCCCTATGCTTTTGCCACTGGTGAGCAAGCTATTGCCCGCACTGCGGAAAGGCTCGCCCGCCGTCGACCTTTTGCTCATCACCTTCGGGCGGTCCCTCGGGCAACTCGTTCTTTTTGCGTCGACCGTCTATTGCGCAAGCTTCTATGGTCCGGAAGCGTTTGGCGTTGCCGGAATATTTGCTTCACTGGTGTCAATAGCATCGCAAGTCACAGGGCTAAGAAGCGAAACAGTCGCGCTGTCTTCCCGGGGTCGGCGATCCTCCGAGGTTTTTATCAGCATTTCGTATCTGTCCAACATCGCCTTTCTCGCCGTGTTGTTGCCCAGCTCCGTGGCCTATGCGGTTGCGAACTGGGACAGTGACTATGCCTTCACACTGTTATTCGCACCGCTTGCCGCTTTCTTCATCTCTATCAACCAGTTCATACTGCCCGCCCAGTTGGCGATAGCGGGCCGGCAGAGGAACTATGGGCGGGTTGCCGGACTTACTTCAACCGCCACTGCGATACTGCAGACTCTGGGGGCTTGGTTCTGGCCTATCGCACCTGCGCTGATCTTTGCACGTACGTTCGGACCGATAGGCGGAACCCTCACGGTACCAGGGGAGCTTTGGACGGGGCTGAAGGGAGCCTGGGCCATAAAGGCTCGACTCCAGATGAGATACCTGCGCCCCGTCTTGCACGAGTTCCTTTATCAGGTGCCCGCTGCCATAATCAGCACTCTCGCCTTTCAAATTCCAGTGTACTTCTTTGGCCTCCTAGGCCTTTCTTCCTCTACCGGCGCATACTGGTTCTCGTTCAATCTTATTTTTCTGCCTTACCTCATTGTCGCTTCGAGTTTTCGGCCGATCTACGTGCGCCAAGTTGTAGCTAAGATCCCGCAGGGGGATGCGGTCCCGTTCGTCTTACAGACAACACTATGGGCGGCCCTTGTTGGAGTGATTACGGCTCTGGGCGTGGCCGTGAGCTCATGGTTCATAGTCACAAGATTTCTAGGTGAGGAGTGGCGCGAAGCCGCCGAGTTTTCCGTAGTACTAAGTATATTACTTGCGGGATTGGTCGTACAAACACCAATTACTGCCTGCTCATCGGCACTTAAACTCCAGCGCGCCAATCTAATCTACAACGTTGTGCAGGTAGTCGTGCGAATGATCGCCCTCGTCCTCTCGTATTGGATTACACAGTCCACACTCTGGTCGGTGGCAGCATTCTCAATTTCGGCGCTCGCCGTCTGCCTGCTCTACCTTCCGGTAAGCCTTGGACTAATACGGCAACGGGCCCAAGAAAAGAAGATGACCAATTCGGAGCAATGACTTTGAATATACTACGTCGCTACTTCTTCCTGATTGTCCGTCCATTCCTTTCTGGCGAGCAAATTGCACGGATGAGCGGAGTAAAAATTGGAGAAGGCTGCCGCATTCTGACTAAAAATTTCGGCTCCGAACCATTTTTGATCGCAATAGGAGATCGCGTCACGATCTCTAGCGAAGTGATGTTTGTCAATCACGATGGGTCAGGTTGGCTGGTACGCGATCGTAAGGGTCGACGATTTCAGTATCGCAAAATAGAAATTGGCGACAATGTATTCGTAGGCGCACGAACGCTAATTCTGCCTGGAGTAAAGATAGGAAACAACGTTGTCGTAGGTGCCGGAAGTATATTAACCAAATCGGTACCGTCTGGATCTATTGTTGCTGGGAACCCAGCTCGTATAATTGGAAATTTTGACGATTTCACTGATCGGGTTTCGCAATGGCTATCTGAAACTGAGATGAGCCAAAAAAACAATTATCGAACGCGTGTCATAGAATCTTTGGATGAAAGCTTTCGACCTTATCTGGTGTCGACATCGAAGAAGCAAGAAACATAAGCTACCGGCGGAGAGCCAATGCCCATAGTCGATTTGCAGACATATCGCCAGTTCCTCCGCGAAGACCTAAAAGCCTACGGCCTTTCAAAGTGGCAACCTTGGCACGCTTTCAAGTACCCCCAACTGGCCTTTCAACGCAAACTGAGAGCCTGCGAGTTTGCCTCTGGCTGCCTACACGGCAAGTTTGGAAAGGCAGTTACGCTTCTGCTCCGCTTTCGCGCCCGGCGAGCTGGGATCAAGCTCGGATTCAGCATCCCGCCCAACGTATTTGGACCGGGCCTCTGCATTGTCCATTGGGGAACGATCGTGGTGAATGACCAAGCCCGCGTGGGGGCTCGGTGTCGGCTTCACCCTTGCACCCTGATTGGCGGAAAGGCCAGCGGAGCGCCGGCCATTGGTGACGATGTGTATATCGGGAACGGCGCCAAGATCATAGGCAATGTCACTTTGGGCGACCGCATCATAATTGGCGCAAATGCCGTCGTGACGAAGTCATTTGACGATGATCAAACATTGGTTGGAATGCCTGCCGGGCCGCTTGCCCATAAGAGTCGGACGCCCGCAATGAACGAGCAGACCACCTCATGACAAGGAAACGTATTGCATTTCACCTGACCAATCTCACCTCGGGTGGCGTGGAAAAAATGCGCCTTGCGCTGGCGCGTGAGCTGATCGCGCTAGGATATGATGTTGACCTGGTCCTGTGCCGTGTGGAAGGCGAGTACCTGCCACAGGTCCCGAAAGAAGCGAGGATCGTGGACCTCAAGGCTGCGCGGACCCGCAACTCCCTCATTCCACTCATCAAATACCTTCGCAATGAAACCCCCGACGCAATGGTCGTCAGCCTCGGACCACCGAACATAATAGCGCTGCTCGCTGGCATGTTTTCCGGCGCCGGAGCGCCGATATTCGTGACGCAACACAATGCGCTGTCCAATCAAACCAGGTCCACGGCAACACTCCAGCAGAAACTGGTTCCCTGGGCCTACCGCGCGCTATTCCCACGGGCCGCAGGCGTGTTGGCTGTATCCGAAGGTGTCGCCAATGACATGGCCGCTGTCACACGATACCCGCGCGACCGCATCCATGTTCTTTACAATCCCGCTTACCCCCAAGCGCTGGAACAAAAGCTGTCGGAGCCCTTCGCAGATCCCTTCTTCGATACCGAAGAGCCGGTTGTCATTTCGGTTGGTCGCCTCATCGATCAGAAGGGCTTTGACGTTCTGATCGAAGCCATTTCACTCTGCCGCCGGACCAGGCCCGTAAGGCTGGCAATTCTGGGGGTTGGGCCGCTTGAGGAGAGCCTGAACGCCAAGGCGCAGGAGTTGGGCATCAGCAATGCGGTGGCCTTGCTTGGCTTCAAGCAAAATCCCCTCCTCTATATGAAGAACGCCAGCCTCTTCGTCATGAGTTCCCGATACGAGGGCTTCGGAAACGTGCTGGTGGAAGCCATGGCCTGCGGGACGCCGGTCGTAAGTACGGACTGCGAGAGCGGGCCATCGGAAATTCTGGAAAAGGGCAAGTATGGGGCGCTTGTTCCAGTCGATGACCCCAAAGCCCTATCCGAGGCCATATTGGCCACTCTATTGCAGCCTCTACCGGCCGAAGCACTGCGATCGCGCGCGGCCGATTTCTCCGCTGCCAAGGTGACGCAAAGATATCTAAGCGTAATACTTCCTCAAGCCTGAAGTCGGCATTGACCGCTCTACCGCCCTCAGCCGGTTGACGTGTTCATTGCCGAGAACTTCGAAGGCAAACGCCAGGCACACAAACCAGCAAAGAAGTAGAGTTTTTCCGCCGAGCCCATAGAATCCCGTAATAGCGGCAAGAAAAAACAAAGCATTGTATCCGTGGTAGACCTTGCCTCTGCGCACAAAGTTCCGCAGGACTACTAGGAGCACCGCCCCTAACAAAAATGATCCGACAAGCCCGAACTCCAGCACCCACACCACCCAGGTGATTTCTATCACCAAGGGCTGACCAAGTGCGGCGGACAATGCGGCCTCTTGGGCATCTGACAGGCCGAAAAGCCACTGGTCTACTGTAAGGTACCCGAGGACCTCTAAGGAGGTGCTGCGTGTCGCGGCACTTCCTTCGTCATCCATGTGTCTCGCAATTATGTCGTTCGCGCCACCAGCGATCAAAACACTTATGGCCAGCCCGACTAGCAGACTGACTACCGCTAGTCGAAGAAGTCCGGAAGTGCGCCTCCGCTTTTCCAAAAAGGCCTGTCGACCGTCGAACACTAGAAAATATGTGACCAATAGCGCCGTAAGCGCAAGCGACGCCCTCCCGCCGAAAAACACCATGGCCAGCACCAAGAAGAGCACCATTCCCAGACGGATTGGCGAAACCTTGAGGCTCAACATTGAAATGACGAGATAGATCACCGTCATCCCGGTCAGTAGCGCCGACGTGAGGGGGTGTCCGAGAAAGCCAATAGCGCGGGTATCGCCTGTGTAAACAGTAGTGCCGGCAATTCGGGCCAACGGCCGGAATCCCACTATGTACTCGGCTGCTGCCCAGATGGCATTCGCAATCACTAGCAGCAGGATCAGTTTGGCAATCGACACCTTATCCCGTTCACTAAGATTGCCGAGTAACACCATGAAGACCACGGGGGTAACGTAGGTTACAATTATGACACTTAACGCACCGCCACTTGAAGCGGTGTAACCAACCACGATCACACAGCACGCGATGCAGAACACAAACTCTGAAACAGATAGAAGCCCGGTTCGAATTCGCCCCCGGTAGACGACTATGAATGCGAAGAAGGCGAGCGCACCAATCGTAGCGATGTGAAATTTCTCGACAGGATTTCCCTCTGAAGTCGCGTAGTTGACCCCCAACATGAACAGTAGATTGGGGGAGACCGCAAACGCGAGAACGACCAGCAGTCCTACTACGGTGCGATACACTGGAAACCTGTTTTCTATCAAAATGGTGCACTTCCTTAGGAGGGCAGCATCCACACCAACCGCGTGGTACCCAGCGGAACCTCCCAGTGTCCCGATGCCGGCCCCGTATTCAGTACACTACCGTTGTGCGTCATCAGGTAAACAAGACCACTCCCAGCGGGCAATCCAATGTCAGCTGTTTCAACGTCTCGCGTAGTCAGGACGGCCGAGGTAGCGCTGTTGCGAGCTTCCATTTGAGGACAGGACAAGAGGATACTGAAGTCATAGCTGCTTCCAACAGTCAGGAAGTGCGAAACCCTGAGCCGTCCGAACGCGGTTGACGCCTGGGATGTGAACGAGGCGCCGCGCCGGTCCAACGGCGCAAGCATGGTCGACAGCACATTGGCTGTGACAAAACCCGAACCCGCATCGGCCTGCCGCAGCTCGACGCTGGGCATCGAGCCTGCAAGACTGCGCAGGAAGATCGAGGCCGTATAACCGGTACTGGCGCTGATGGACGTGTCCGACATCAGGCTGAGTTCAAAGAACGTGCTCGTTGCAGTCCCGAACACGCGCAGATGGAGGGCCGGCAGCCCATTGAGGGTCGTGACTGCCACGACGTGCACCACGAGACCCGAACCATTGGTCGACCATCCCGTGGGCAGGCTCCCGCCGCTGCCAACTATGCCTGCCACCGCGCCGGTCAGCGCGGGGTTGGGCACAAGATTGGTGCCCGCCGGCTCCACGCTCAGGCCCAGGTCGGTGATGGCCGGGACATTGGGCCCAAAATGACGCCACAGACCGGTGCTGTCGACGGCCCAGCGGCCCGTGGCGCGCGAGACACTGAAAGCCTCCTCGGCCGTCACCGCATTGCCATTGCGCATGTAGCGGCCATTGACGAAATCGGCGGCATAGACCGCGCCCGCCGGCCACCAGGCCTTTGCCGGGGCCGCGCCCGGTGCCAGGGACACCCCCAACATCAGACCAGCCCTACCAGACTGGTGGCGGTGGTGCCCGTGGCGCGCACCTGGCGCACGCGCAGCGGCAGCAACGTGCCGCCGGCCACGCCGGCCAGCGTTACCGTCGCGCCCGACTGCATTACCAGCGAGAGATTGCCGGCCCCGCCGACATAGAGCGCACGCGTCACCTCCCCCAATTCGGTGCTGTCGTGTGGACTCGCCACGAAGGCGTGACTGGCCGGGGCGGTCAATCCGCCGGCGTGGGTGGTGAAACGGTCGTTCATCTTTCACTCCTGGCTTGAACCAGGAGGAGCTTACAGACCCCGGCTCCACCGGGGATAAGTCAGCATACCGTGTCGCGCCACGCCGTGTGCGCGGCGTCATCGCGCGGCCCGAACGGCCCGAGCCGCCATCAACGATCGCCAAAAAAAGCACACATTCCCGACGACATAGCGCTTGAACAAGCGTTGCGGTTCGAGCATCAGCCGATAGACCCACTCCACCCCGAAACGGCGGAACACCGCCGGCGCCCGCCGCACCTTGCCCCCGATGAAATCTAGAATTGCCCCACCGCACACGACAAGGCAGGGAAAATCGATCGCCTCGACAATCTCGGCGGCCACCCGCTCCTGCTTGGGCATGCCCATTGCCAGCACGACCAGCCTGGGTCGGCTCTCTCGGATCCGCGCGACATAGAATTGTTCGTCCTGAAAACCGTCAGCCAAGGCGACGATGTCCGATCCATTCTGCCGCAGGATCTCCGCAGCCCGCTCCAGATATGGGCTGGTCGTACCGAAAAGTGCCACTGGCTCGCCGGTATAGCGCTGCAGCAATTGCGGAATGAAGTCCGTTCCGTTCATGTTGAGACCCTGGGGCATGCCCAGAAGCCGCAGCAGAATCTTCATGCCGCTGCCATCCCGGAAGATATGCTCGGCCGCACTGATATCCCGGTAGAAGTGCGGATTGGTATGGCACAAATTGGCGGCATGGGCATTGACGAATGCCATTCGGGCCGGCCTTTCCAGACGGCTTGCGGAGACGTTCTCCAGCAGGCGGCCAAGCGCCACCTCATCGGGAATGATCTGCAAGGTCCGCGCGATTGATACCATCAGGGACATGGCGCGCACCGGTAGCTATCGAGATGACAGATCGCGGACCGGCCCATGGCCAGCGCGTTGGTCTTCATTGTTTCGCACCTGCAAATTGGATTGGCGAAAGACAGCGAGGGCGCACAAAAATCCCGGCCCCGAGCATGAGCCTCATGGCGCAAGCGCCGCGAGAACAGGGAGAGACACCTTCCCGCAAAGGACATGCCCCGATCCCGGGCCGATGGAATTCGCTGGCTCGGGATCAGCGCCGGCGCGTCAATGACCCGAGCCCGACAGAAATTCCTTCTGGGCCGTGAGGAGAATGATCTTTATGTCCAGCAGGAAGGAATAGTTCTGGATATAAGCCAGATCGTGGTCCACGCGGGCGCGGGCAGTCGACACTTCCTGCGTCATTCCCCGTAGGCCGTTAGCCTGAGCCCAGCCGGTTATGCCCGGTCGCATCTTCAGTCGCGCATCGTAATAAGGAACCAGGTCCCGGTAGAGCCTGCCTGCTGCCTTCATGCCCGGAACGTGAGGACGAGGCCCCACCACCGACATGTCTCCTTTGAGAACATTCAGAAGCTGCGGCAATTCATCGATGCTCGTCCGACGCAGAAAGCGGCCCAGCGGAGTGACGCGGTCATCGTTCACAACCGTCTGCTGAATTCCGCTGGCATCGCCCGTCTCGCTGCGCATAGACCGAAACTTCAACGCTTCAAACGGCTTACCATCAAGCCCTTCGCGGATCTGCCGGAACAGGACGGGACCCGGGCTGGTGATTTTGACAAGGACGGCGACAATACACAGCAGGGGCAGCAGAGCCAGAATTGCGGCCACTGCAAACAGGACGTCGAACATCCTCTTCAGCACGAGCTGCCCCTCGACGCCGGACGGCAACGTCACGCTCGAACCCCAGCGATCACCGAGGTCGAGCGGCAAACCACTTTGACTTGACCGGGCTGGACCATAAGCGTCGGTTATCTCACGACGCAGGCGAGCATCTGAGCGAACCCCATCAACCAATGCGACCATTTCCCTCGACACCCCTAATTCTTCTGTCTGCACGTATGGACTCATCATGCACCTGATGAATACTGCTCGAAGAACGCAGCCGAACTATTAACTGTCCATCAACCTTACCAAATTCATTGCAACTGCCAAGCGCCAAATCACGGAAGCCGATTCAAAGGTTAATCCAAACATTAGAACAGCATTCTAAACTGGATCACCAAAATCGGCCCTGCACGGAACAAGATTCTTCCTGTGGCCGCCGAAACGACACAAAATGGCAAAATGGCGAGGTATGAGCCAATCGCATGCCCCTCCCCCATCTAAGATCTGGCAACGAGTATAGAAACAGGAAAACAAAAAAAGGCGAGCCTTGGCTCGCCTCTTCTACAATATCAAAAATACTCGTCTAGCTAGACGAAGCAAGCATCATTCGGGCTCGCCGAATTGATCTCGCAGGCCACATCGGTATCACCGGCTGTGGCCGCTGCCTCGACGGAAATCGCGGCCAGCTGGCTGGAAATGGCAGCCGGCGGTACGATGCCGTTGGCCGCGTAGTCTGCGACCGCGACTTGCGCAGCCTGGAAGGTCAGACGACCCGCAGTGCCGGTGGCGGCAATTTCAAGCGCGCGGATCTGCTGGACCAGTTCCAGACAATTGGGCGGAACGCGGATCGAGCATCCTGCCAGTTGTTTTACGAGATCGACCGCCTGTGCCTGGGTCTGTGGAGTCCAGCCTGCGGCCGCCTGCGCCATCGCACCAGCGTTCAAGGACAGACTTGACAGAACGACAAGACTGATTGCTGCAATCTTCCGCATAAATTCACCTCAAACTTTTGAGCCGCCACATGGGGTTACGTTAGCGAAGGGGCAGTGTCAAGCATACCGTAACCAGTTCTTTACCAACAAATACGGTAAACGTGGCAATGTCCATATCTTGCCGCAACGATAATACAGAAATTGGACGCCATAATACTTGTTTATGCAATACAGCTATGCGCCCCGAGCATGACCCAGGGCGCTGCTGACGCTGTCCTGTCTCGCAGTCTCAACCTGGCGTCCACACCCGCGGATTGGCCGAAGCCACGGCAATGAGGCGATATGAACTGCGGCTTGAGACACGCACCTCATTGGTGAAATTGTCCAGGATATAGTCGCCTTCCGACGTCTTGACGACAAGAACAGCATGGGGCTGACCGCGACGCGTGGTCGTGAGAGCCATCCGCAAGGAGCCAGGAGACACCCCGCGCTTGATCAGTTCGGCACGCTTGGTAAGGGCAAAGTCTTCGCAATCGCCCTGCTCAGGATAGACCGACCAGGTATCACCGCGCTCGCTGCGATATGCGATCGAGCGATTGACCTGCCTGTTGACGCTGTTGATGAGCGCCATCAACTCCTGCGACGCGGGCATGACCGCTGCGCCGCCGCCACGGCAGTACATGGGGCTTGCCGAACAGAAATCGCGCTGCGCGGGCGGGCCCGGAAAGGCCTGTGCGGGCACGACGGAAAACATGGCCGCGGCGACAGCGACACTGAGCGCGGCGATCTTGAGGTTGAAAGTCATCTGAGCCATCCCTGAAGCTTTGATGGCCCCAGCATGCGCGCAACCGATTGCGCCCGCCTTTGCGAGATCGCTACAATTTTATTCAATTTGATGCGGTTCCGGCCGCATCTCTCCAGCCTCCTATGCCTGCCGCCCGAAGGCAGCGTTTCTCCGTGCATGGCAATTTGGTTCGATATCGGGCCAAATTTTACGCAAATCCAAGCGATCGCTTCCGCGGCGAACAAAGTTGGCGGCCACCGGCGCCCGTGATAGGCAGGCGGCCGAACCCGCCCGCGCGAGGACCGCGACCCGATGACCAAGATCTGCATTGTGACCAACGAAACTTCGCAGGCCGAGGCTGCGGCGACGCGCCTGCGCGAGCGCTATGGCCAGGTCCCGCTTGAGGATGCAGAGATCGTCGTCGCCCTGGGCGGCGATGGCTTGATGCTGCAGACTCTGCACAGCGTCATGGGAACGTCCAAGCCGGTTTACGGTATGAATTTCGGTTCGGTCGGATTCTTGATGAATGCCTTCAGCGAAACAGCGCTGGACGAACGCCTGGCGGCCAGCCAACGCACTGTCATCTATCCGCTGGCGATGACTGTGCGGGATGTCTCGGGCCATACCCGGACGGCCCTTGCCATTAACGAAGTCTCGCTCTTCCGCTCCACCTACCAGGCCGCGAAACTGCAGATACTGGTCGATGGCGAAGTTCGGCTGGACGAGCTGATCTGCGATGGGGCCCTGCTGGCGACACCTGCAGGTTCGACAGCCTACAACCTTTCGGCCCATGGCCCGATCCTGCCCATCGAGGCGCCCCTGCTCGCGCTGACGCCGATTTCACCCTTCCGGCCCCGCCGGTGGCGCGGTGCCATCCTGTCCAACCGGGCCGAGGTCAAGTTCATTACGCGCGAATCCAACAAGCGTCCGGTCAGTGCGGTGGCCGACAATGTCGAGTTTCAGAATGTGCTGGAGGTGACTGTGCGGGAAGATCGCTCGCATGGTGTCACGCTGCTGTTCGACCCGGGGACCAGCCTCGAAGAACGGGTCCTCAGCGAGCAGTTCCGCTTCTGACAGTCACGCCGCCGGAAGCTGGCGCAGTTCCGCCGCGGGTGGCAGCTTCATGACCGTCCCGGCATTCATCGCGAATGCAGCCATGACCCCGCGCGCCGCCTTTCGCGCAAGGGCGATGTTCTGGCCGTTGAGATAGCTGAACGCTTCTTCCAGCTCGAGCGGGATAGCGCCTTCATATTCGGCGATGAGTTCCTCCGTCAGCGCCGTAATGACGTAGTGACGGGCAGCCATGTCGTCGGCAAGGTCTGCCGTGCGGGCCAGCATGACGAGGCGCACCAGCAGATTGCTTGTAGCCGGGGATAGACCGCACCGCGTGAACAGGGCGTTGAGGGCAGGACGACTACCGCTCTCAAGCAGTGTAAACACCTTGCGGCTGCCGGTGCTTGCCAGTTCGGCAATGCAGGCGGCAAAAAACATCACCCGGCCAGTCACCATCGCATGCAGCAGCAGCCGCGCATTGAGCTGGTCGGAACCGGCAAGGGTTTCCACGAAGCCCAACCGGTCCGTATCGCTTTCGGCCTCGCCGATGGTAGCCACGGCAGTATCGGCTCCATCGCGCATCAACCGCACGAGCCGATCGTTCGCCAGCGAACCCTTCACCAGCCGACATGCCGCAAGGCTCGCCGTCACCTGGCGGACGAGCACCAGCCGCGCCGGAGCTGGAAGTTCTTCGCGCGCGAGCAGGGCTCCGCGGAGTTCAGCATCATCCGCGGCCGTCTCCGCCAGATCGACAAGCACCCGAGCCGGAACCGGAGCGTCGGCCCGGCGCAAAAGACGCAGTGTGAGCCTACGATCGCCCCTGGCAACCATTGTCGCCACCAGCCTCTCACTCAGTGTCTGCCGCTGGGCGATGGCAACGAGAGTGGAAATATCGGCCTGGACCGCTATGGGCACGAGATCCGCGTCGACTAGGACGGGCGAGTATTGCAGAACGGCCCGCGCAATCACGGCACTGTCCTGCAGGAGCGACAGCATCACCGGTCGCGGGGCTTCTGGGGCATGAAGAAGCCCATAGGCCAGCGCCGCACGAACCTTGACCGAGGAGTCATCGAGAAATCCGACCAGCGCCGCATAGAGCGCCGCGTGTTCATCAGCCGGTCCGTGATGGTTGAGATAGGCTAGCGCTGCCATATGTGCGGCGCGACCTCGCACATCACTGTCGCGCGACTGAGACATTTCAGCGAACGCGTTGTACCCGATCATCACTCACTCCACGACTATGGGAGCAAGCTAGCGCTCAAGACTTAAGGAACGGTTCACCATAACTGTGGCGGAGCCACTAGCGATCGGCGAGTGCTGAAGGATCAGGCCCCGAGGAGAAAGCGGAAGGACTGGGTAATGGCCTGCCAGGCGGCCACAACCAGCCCCCAGGACAACAGAGCCAAGCCTGCAAGTACGAGGCCACGCGGCAGGATCACCGCCTTGTGAGCCATCTGAACATGCGACCGGTGTGCCATCTACACTCTCCTGTAGCCTCGCTTCTGCGAACGGCACCACTAAGCGCCCAACTTGTTAATGGGCGTTGAAATGAATTGATTGCAATGCAACCAATCCGATCTATTGGCTGTAGAGCTGGGTGAAAAAAGCCGATCCACCCTGCCCTTCTTCGCCCGCCTCTTCCGGTTCGGTCTTGAAGAGGCCGGTGAAGGACATGTTCTCCGGCGAGAAGCGCGATGGCAGTGGCGGCCCGGCAGATGGCGGCGAGCCCGCCTCGGTGCCGGTCATCTGCTGGGCGGCAAAGGCGGCATTGCCGCCTTCATGCTTGGCCACGAGAACCTGATAGACCTGCCTGATTGTCCGCGCCTGTCCATCACGGTCGTAGAAGATCGCCCTGTTGGCCGAGGCTTGACGAGGAAAGAGACCGACGGCGATTTGGTCTGGATTCTCCAGCCCGGCCTTGAACATCTTCTCCGCGCCCTGCGCACCGAGAAAATGGGCGATATAGAGTTCCCCCGCACTCGGCATCCGCCCGAAGACCGAGCGCAGATATTCGCCATTGGACCGGGTAAAGGCCGCCGCGAGGTCAGCCGCAATCTGTGGATTCTCGCGCAGGGCCAGAATCTGCGCTCGCCGCGACGGATCGGCGACCACATAGTCACCGCCTGCGGTCTTGGAAATTTGGTCAGCGTAAGACTGATAGCCCAGCCGCGGCCCCTCTTCCTTCATCACCTGCAACCAGGTTCCCTCGAGGAACTGGAACAGACCGACCGCGGACGAGGTGCTCGCACGCGCGGCGGGGTTGAGGCTGCTCTCGCGAATCGCCGTCTGCAGCAGATAGCCAAAATCGACGCCGCTGCGATCGCCCGCAGCGGTCAGAGCATTGGCCAGGCTCTGCGAAATGGAGATCGGCTGGACGCCCATATCCGTGTCTCGACAACAAGAATCAGCGCGTCAAGCGTAACACAGCCCGCACTAGACCGCGCATCACGCCGTCAGGCCTGCCCCGCGGCATCGCTCCATCGTGACACCACGGCGTCGAGATCGGGACGCGGTCGATCCTCTGGAACCATGGTTGGGGCACCGATATGCACGAAGCCGACAAATCGCTCGCCCGGCTGGGCCCCCAGCATCGCCGCCGCCTCGGCATCGAAGGAAAACCACCGCGTAATCCAGCTTGCCGCATAGCCCATGGCATGGGCCGCATGAACCAGGTTGAAAGCCACGTTGCCCGCCGAGAGCAGTTGCTCCAATTCCGGCGCCTTGTCACTTGGCTTGGGTGCGGAGATGACACCGATGGTCAGCGGCATCGGGAGAAACCGGCCGCGTTCGATTTCCAGACTCTGCTGGTCGAGCCCCGGATTCTTGCGCGCCGCGATGGCAGCCAGCGCCTCTCCCGCCCGGACGCGATCATCTCCTTCGATGACGATGAGGCGCCACGGCGTCAGCTTGCCGTGGTCCGGCACGCGGGTCGCGATGGTCAGAATGGTCTTGAGCTCATCGGCATTTGGGCCGGGGTCGCGCAGAAAGGCAGGCCCCACCGAACGACGGGACAGCAGGTAATCACGAACGGCGGGATTGGCTGGCATGGAAGACTCCTTTGTCACCAGATAGCCTCGGTCTCGGCCCTACACCAGTTCGTGTGGCAAAAAAGTCTCCGGCACGGCGCTGGGCGGTTTCAAATCGCTGGTGGTTGTGACACAGCTTTTCCCCAATCCTGACCTACTCGCACCGGAGAGTCGGTCATTGACCAGACATGCGGCAACCGGAGACCCTATGCGTTCGGCACGGCATTTTGCGACCCTGATCGGAGCCATCGTGGTGATGGCGACTGTCCTGCCGATGGCGATCGCTCTGTCGCAGCAGGCCGCCGATTTTCCACCCCTTCCCCGTCCTCGCCCCGACCGGGACGCGCAGGTTCAAGCGACAATTCCGCCGGCCGACGCTACTGCGGCGACCGAGGCGATCGCCGCTGTGACCAGCGTGCCGCAGCCGGTTACCCTAACTGCCCGCATCACCCAGGACGGCGCCCCAATTCCGGAAGGCGTCGTCTGGCGCATCTTTGAAAGCGCCCCGGACGCCAATGGCGAAATGGCACTGGTGGCCAAGGCCGATGCGGGCACGGCCTCGCTCGAGCTGGCCCCGGGCGACTATGTCGTGCATGTCGCCTATGGCCAGGCGCAGGTGAGCGATACTCTTTCGGTAGTGCCGGGCGCCAACGCCCACGACATCGTGCTCGATGCCGGCGCACTCCGCCTCAACTCGGCCGTCACGGGCGATATACCGATCTCCCCGGCCCTGCTCTATTTCGACGTCTATACCGCCGGAGCCGAGGCCAGCCGGGCCCTGGTGGCCGACCGTATACCGCCCAATGAGATCATCACGCTCAATGCGGGCACCTATCACATTGTCTCCCGCTTCGGCACCATCAACGCCGTGGTTCGCGCCGATCTCAGGGTCGAGCCCGGCCAGCTGACCGATGCAACGCTCTACCACCATGCGGCGGAAGTCTCGTTCAAGCTCGTCTCTGAGGAAGCGGGCGAGGCCATCGCCGACGTGGAATGGACGGTCAAGACTGCCGACGGGGCCACGATCTTTTCGGAACGCGGCGCCTTTCCCACCACTGTCCTGGCGGAGGGCGAATACCTCGTTTTGGCCAAGCTCGGAGACCAGGTTTACAACCGGGAAATCCAGATCCAGCCCGGCAGCCCGCGAGAAATTGAAGTATTGACCACCGTCTATTGAGCCCCTCCGGCTCGCCGGACTGTGGCTGATTTGCACAAACCGCGGTGCCCAATACTTTTTCCACTTGAATGGCACGAGACGGACGCCAAGATGCCACGCATGGAACGGGAGAAAACCATGCTCAATATGAAGCCTAACCGCCGCCTTCCGGCGCTCGCAACTGCGTGTCTGGTCTCCATTGCCTTGCCGCTTGGCGCAGTTGCGGCAAAGGAAAAGACCAAGCCCGCCCCCACGGCGCTCGAAGTTGACTATTCCATCTCGATTCCCAGCATCGACGCCGTCGACTCGAGCCTGCCCGTCGACGTCCTGACCGAAATCCTGAGCGGCAATATCGCCGGCCATGCTGACGACCTCGCCGGTTTGGATGCAGGCAGCATTTCCGTTCCCCAGATCATCGTCAGCGTGACTTCCCAGTCGAAATCTGGAGACGAGCAAGCAACAATCACCCTGACCGGTCTGCAGCTAAATGATGTGGTAGACGGCAAGGCCGGCTCAATGAGTATCGAGGGCATTGACCTGTCGGCAGACGACGTCACCTTCGATTTCGGCGCCATGTCCGCCTCCAACCTCGATATCGGTGGCATCCTGGGCATCTATGGTCTGGTGGATGCGGGCGGTCGGACCGAGCTCGAAGTCATTTACACCGATCTGGTTTCCGAGGGTGGAACCTTGGAAGCGGAAGATGTTTCATGCACCTTCGGTGGGATAACCGGCGCGGAGTTCAAGGCGCGACCGCTCAAGACCTCCTTTGCCGAAATCATGGCCATCGCCGAGGCCATGGAAAACGAACCCGACACGGTTGACCCCGCCCTGATGGGCCGCTTCCTCAAGATGTATGCCGACATCCTCACCGCGTTCGAGACTTCGGAAGTCATTTTCGAAGGCTTCTCCTGCGATGGCACCGATGACGAGGGTCGCGCCATGACGTTTGCCGTCGAGGCGATGAACATGGGCGGCATGAGCCCGGGCTTCTACCCGGCAATTGCCATGGATGGCCTGTCCATCGAGGTCGAAGGCGATGGGTTCATGACCCTCGACAACTTCACCTTCAAGCCGATGGACCTGACCACCACCATCGTAACTCTCGAAAACGCCCCGGATGCGGTCGACGAAGCCTGGCTCGAGGACAATGCCCGGGGTCTGATCCCGGCCATGGAAGGCCTCTCGCTCTCCGGCCTCGATATCGACATTCCGGACCCCGACGCCCAGGACACGCGCATCCAGGCCAAGGTTGGCGCCTTTGACCTCACTCTTGCCAGCTACCTCAATGGTATTCCGACAGACCTCGATGTTTCCGCCGCCAACATCCAGGCCGAAATTCCGGCCGATAGCGGCGACGAGTCCTTCGAGCAGCTTCGCGCCTTGGGGATTACCAGCATCGACGCGGGCTTCCGCGTCGCCGCCGCCTGGGACGAAGCGACCGACACCATCGTCGTCAAGGAAGTGTCCGTAAACGGGGCCGACCTGGCGAGCGTGCTGCTGGCCGGACTTGTCACCAACGCGACCGAAGACCTCTTTGCTCTCGACAACGACGCGGCGATGGCCGCGGGTATGGGACTCGCGGTCAAGGAACTCGACTTGACGGTCACCGATTCGGGTCTCTCCGATATCATCCTCGCCGTCGTGGCTGCCGAACAGGGCGCCGACCCCGCGACGCTGCGGCCGGTCTTTGCAGGGCTGGCCCAGGGTACCGTCATCAGCATGATGGCCGGCGCCGCCGATGCCGCCAAGCTGGGGGATGCGATCAACGCCTTCGTCTCGGGCAAGGCCAAGACGCTTGCCATTGGCATCGACGCCAAGACCGATCCCGGCCTGGGCATGATGGACTTCATGGAGGCCGAGCAGGACCCGACCACGCTTCTGGGTAAGGTCAATATCAGCGCCGAAGCCAAGTAGAAGACCTAAGGGCCGCCTCACCGGGCGGCCCTTTCTCTATTCAGCGGTTTCGCGGGCAGCGACACCCAGGCCCCAGTCGAGCAGTTCGCGGGCCTTTTCCGGTGTGCTGGCCTCAACATAGCAGCGCAACTCCGGCGCGTTGCCCGAAGCGCGGAAATGCACCATGTCGCCCGCACCGGTCCAAAACTGCAGGCCGTCGATGTCAGCCTGTCTGGAAATGCCAAGGGGGCCGAAGGTGCGGGCCGCATAGCCGCTCTCGTGCCGAAGACGATTGAGGAAGGCCGCACTGCGCTCCGCCGGTATCTCCTGCAGCCTGTCGGCCAAGGCGTGCTGCAGCGGAAGGGCCGAGACGACCTCGGACAATGTCGAACCGCTGCGGACGCTCTCGCCCAGGGCGCTCAGGATAGGCAGGATGGCGTCACGGGTGACCAGTGGTTCAAGCGCCTTCCCTCCGGCCGAAACGCCCTTCCCCACAAACGTACCGCCATTGGCTTCGAAACCGATGACTGCGCCCTGGGCTTCGTCCATGGCCTCGACCACGAAGGGCGAGCCGACACGGGTGCGGCGCACTTGAGCAAACAGACCCATCTTCTCGATGGCGGAATTGGACGTGACCGGGGTCACCACGCAAGTGGCGCCCAAATGCCGCGCCGCCAGCAGCCCCAGCACGTCTCCACGAATGAACTGGCCCTGCTCGTCCACAAGCAGCGGGCGATCACCGTCGCCGTCAGCGGACACGACTGCATGGAGGCCGTGCTCCCGTATCCATCCCGGAATTGGTGCAAATACGGCATCGGCAAACGCTTCCGTATCGACCGGGACGAAGCCATCGATCCGTCCGAGGCTGATCGTCTGGGCGCCGAAGCGGCGCAGGACCTCGCCAACAAGGTCGCGCGCTACCGTGGAGTGCTCGAAGATGCCGATCCGCCAGCCGGCAAGACTGTTTGGCGACAGAAAGGTCCAGAAGCGTTCAAGATAGCGCTGTTTGGCCGCCTCCGCCTCATTGGCAGGCACGACTTCCAGATCGGGCACGATGGCATCTTCGAGCGCAGCCACGATGCCGACTTCATCGGCCTTGCTGATCTCGCCGCTCGGTAGGTAGAACTTCAGCCCGTTTCGGTCAGCAGGAATATGGCTGCCAGTGACCATGACCGCGGCGCCACCATTGGCAATTGCGTGCAGGGCCAGCGCCGGTGTTGGCAGGGCACCGCAATCGACCGGCTCCAGACCCGCCGCCTTGATAGCAATTGCGCAATCCTGGAGAATGGTTGGGCTAGACGGCCGGAAGTCGCACCCGAGAAAGACGCGTCGAACCGGCACACTGCCGCTCATCATGATGTGACGCAGAAATGCCGCCGTGTACCGGCGCGCTGCCTGGCCCTCCAATTCGACCGCTAGACCTCGAAGCCCGCTCGTGCCGAATCTGAGACTGCTACCCAGCGCCAACTAGCGGCTTCCTTTCGAAGCATAGTCCCGGAACCAGGCGACAAACCTGTCGATCCCTTCGTCAAGTGGCGTCGAGGGAAGCTGACCGACCAGGGCCTTGAGAAGCGTGGTATCTGCCTCGGTGGCCACTACGTCACCGGGTTGCATGGGCAGCATGTTGATCTTGGCCTTCGTGCCCAAGGCGCGCTCGATCGAGGCGATGAAGTCCATGAGTTCCACTGGGCGGCCCCCACCGATATTGAGCAGCCGGAAAGGTGCGACGGAAGAAAGGCTGTCGCCCGAAACCGGCTCACCCTGGACGGGAGGCCGGTCCATGATCGCACTCATCGCTGCCACCAGGTCCTCGACATAAGTGAAGTCGCGGCGCATCTGGCCATTGCCATAAACATCGATGGGCTCTCCGGCCGCTATGGCACGCGCAAACTTGAGCAAGGCCATGTCCGGCCGCCCGAAAGGCCCGTAGACGGTAAAGAAGCGCACGCAGGTCGACGGAATCGACCACAGATGCGCGTAGGAATGCACCAGCGCCTCGCAGGACTTCTTGGTGGCCGCATAAAGCGAAAGAGGCGAGTCCGCCCTGTCTGTCTCCGCATAGGGCATTGCCTCATTGCCGCCGTAGACCGAGCTGGTCGAGGCGAAGACAAGATGTCGGGGAGGATGAGCCCTGAGGCATTCCAGCAGGTTGGCCGTGCCGACGACATTGGACTGGATATAGCTCTGCGGATTTTCGATGCTGTAGCGGACGCCTGGTTGCGCGGCGAGGTGAAAAACCACCTCCGCCTTCGATTCCGCCACGAACCGCTCAAGATCTGCGGCATCGGTCAGATCGATCCGGCCGAAGGTGAAGCGCGGCTGCGCCTCAAGCAGGCCGAGACGGGTCTGCTTGAGCGCTGGGTCGTAGTAGTTGGTCAGGGCATCGAGCCCCACCACGTCGTGACCAGCGGACAGTAGCCGCTGGGCCAGGTGATATCCGATGAATCCGGCGGCGCCGGTGACCAACACCCTCACGAAAGCAGGCTCCGGACCGTCATTCCGCGGCGTCCGACATCAGGCCGTCTGAACCATGCTCCGACCGACCAATACTGACATAGGTAAAGCCATGTCGGCGCATTTCGTGCGGACGGTAGACATTGCGCAAGTCAATGAAGGCCGGGGACTTCATTGCAGCTTTCAAGCGCTCAAGGTCGAGCGACCGGAATTCATTCCACTCGGTGACCAGCACAACCGCATCCGCCCCCTCTGCCACACCGTAGGCACTGTCGGCGAAGGTGACATTCTCCACCAGATCTCGGGCTGCCTTCATGCCCTGCGGATCGAATGCGACCACGCGCGCGCCGCGATCCTGCAAACCGCGAATGATATCGAGCGAGGGGGCCTCGCGCATATCATCGGTATTGGGTTTGAAAGTCAGGCCGAGCACGCCGATTGTCTTCCCGCGCACATCGCCCCCGCAGGCGGCAATCACCTTGCGCGACATGGCGCGCTTGCGCTGGTCATTGATCGACACCGTGGTCTCCACGAGGCGCATGGGACTTCCGAAATCCTGCCCGATCTTGACCAAGGCCGTCGTATCCTTGGGGAAGCACGAGCCGCCATAGCCGGGCCCGGCATGGAGGAACTTGGACCCGATCCGGCCATCCAGACCGATGCCGCGGGCAACTTCCTGCACGTTGGCCCCGGCGGCCTCGCAAAGGTCAGCCACCTCGTTGATGAAGGTGATCTTCATCGCGAGGAATGCATTGGCGGCATATTTGATCAACTCGGACGTACGCCGATCGGTGAACAGGAGCGGCGCCTGGTTGAGATAGAGCGGTCGATAGACCTCAGTCATCACCTCGCGGGCGCGTTCATCGTCAATCCCCACGACGATGCGGTCGGGCCGCTTGAAATCATCGATGGCGGCGCCTTCGCGCAGGAATTCCGGATTGGAGACAACTGCCACGTCGGCATGGGGGTTCACTGAGGCAATGATATGGGCGACTTCGTCCCCGGTTCCCACGGGAACCGTGGATTTGGTGACCACGACCGTGAAACCGCTGACCGCCGCCGCGACTTCGCGGGCCACGGCGTAGACATAGGTCAGGTCGGCATGGCCGTCGCCCCGACGGCTGGGGGTGCCCACAGCGATGAAAACCACCTCGGCTCCGGCGACTGCCGAGGCTAGGTCCGTCGTGAAGGCGAGGCGCCCAGCCACTGAATTGGCCTTGACCAGCTCCGCAAGGCCGGGCTCATAAATGGGAACTTCACCCTGCTCCAGCGCCGCGATCTTGCCGGCGTCCTTGTCGATGCAAATCACGTCATGCCCAAAATCGGCAAGGCATACACCCGTTACCAGGCCCACATAGCCTGATCCAACAACAGCAATTTTCACCGGGTCACTCTCCGTTATGGTGCGGCATCGTCCTCGGCGGGACGGCGCTTCCCTTCCAAGTCAGCCCAAAGAACCACTAAAGTGCAAACAAGACCATCAGATGAAATGCAACCCTGTCCTGCAACGAGAGTAAATACTAGTGCTCGTCCCCCACCGGACGGGAACGCATTTTCTTTACTGCCGACCGGACAGTCTTGCCCTCGAGCCGCCGCGTCCTGGAGGCCAATGTCGGGCGGGTGGCTATGCGGGGCTTGGGCACATAGGCGCCCTCGCGCAACAAGGCAACCAGCCGCGCCAGCGCTTCGGCCCGGTTGAGCGGCTGATCCCGGTGCGAATTGGAGGTGATGACGATCACCCCTTCCTTGGTCATCCGGCTGCCCGCAAGGGACGCGACGCGCCGCTTCATCGGCCCTGGAATATTGGGCGAGTTGAAAAGGTCGAAGCGCAGTTGCACCGCGCTCGCCACCTTGTTGACATTCTGGCCGCCTGGACCGGAGCCACGCACGAAATTCTCTTCGAGTTCCGAGGGATCGATGGCGATGGTCCGGGTGATCTGGATCGGGTCCGCCATGCCGTCTCCCCCGCTCAGCGTTTGGCACGGCCGGTGAAGTACACTTCCTCATCGTGGATGATGCGGCCCTTTTCCGTGGTCCGGTACTTGCCGGGCCCGGCCTCTTCGATCCACTTCTTCTTCAGCATGCCGGCGAAGGTCTTTTCGCCGACATCCTTGAAGTCATCCGGCCCAAGGACATTGTCCTCGCCCAGGTGATAGAGCGCCTTCATCTCGCGGTTGGACGGGCGCTGCGGCATCAGGCAGCCTTTTCCGCCGCGTCCTTGAGGTCGGGCGGGGTCGCCTCCGCCATCAGGGACACCAGCGCATCCATGAACGGCTCGACCTTCTGGCCCTCGGTACCCAGTCGGCGCACGGAAACCGTGCCCTCCTCGGCTTCGCGCTTGCCGACCACGAACATCAGCGGCACCTTCTGCACCGAATGCTCGCGCACCTTGTAGTTGATCTTCTCGTTGCGGGTGTCGATCTCGGCACGAATGCCGGCATCGCGCAGCTGGCGCACCAGCTTCTCGGCATAGGCGTCCGCCTCCGACACGATGGTGGCGACGACGACCTGCGTGGGCGAAAGCCACATCGGCATCTTGCCGGCATGGTTCTCGATCAGGATGCCGATGAAGCGCTCCAGCGACCCCAGGATCGCGCGATGCAGCATCACCGCATACTGGCGCGACCCGTCCTCGGCCACATAGGTGGCGCCGAGACGCTCGGGCAGCACGTAGTCGAGCTGCAGCGTGCCCACCTGCCAGGACCGGCCGATGGCGTCCTTGAGATGGAATTCCAGCTTGGGCGCATAGAAGGCACCCTCGCCCTCGGCGATCTCGAAATCGTAGCCGGTGGCGCGTAGCGCGTCGCCCAGCGCCTTCTCGGCCGCATCCCAGCGCTCGATCGTGCCGCCGAACTTCTCCGGTCGCGTGGCGAGCTTGATGACGACATTGTCGAAGCCCAGATGCCCATAGACCGAATAGAGCAGATGCACGAAATGCTCGGTCTCGGACTGGATTTGGTCCTCGCGGCAGAAGATGTGTGCATCGTCCTGCGTCATCTGCCGTACGCGCATCAAACCATGCAGCGCACCATGTGCTTCATTGCGGTGGCAACAGCCAAATTCAGCCATCCGCAGAGGCAGATCGCGGTAGGACTTGATGCCTTGGTTGAAGATTTGCACATGCGCCGGGCAGTTCATCGGCTTCAGAGCCAGGTACTCGGCCTCCTCCGTCAGAACCGGGCCGTCTTCATCCGTATTGGGAATGGCATCAGGCACCACGAACATGTTTTCGCGGTACTTGCCCCAGTGGCCGGACTGTTCCCAGAACTTGGCATGCATGAGCTGCGGCGTCTTGACCTCGACATAGCCCGACTTATTCAGCCGCCGGCGTATATAGGCTTCCATCTGGTTGTAGATGACGAAGCCGCGCGGATGCCAGAATACCGAGCCCTGCGCTTCCTCCTGCAGGTGGAACAGGTCGAGGTCACGGCCGATCTTGCGATGGTCGCGCTTTTCCGCCTCTTCCATCATGTGGAGATAGGCGTCGAGCTCTTCCTTGGTCGCAAAGGCCGTGCCGTAAATGCGGCTCAGGACTTCGCGATTGCTGTCGCCACGCCAATAGGCGCCGGCCACCTTGGTCAGCTTGAAGGCCTGGCCGACATCCTTGACCGTGCGCATATGCGGTCCGCGGCAAAGGTCGATCCACTGACCCTGCTTGTACATCTTGAGCGACTGGTCCGCCGGAATGGCATCGACCAGCTCGACCTTGAAATCCTCGCCCTTGGCCCGGAAGAAATCCTTGGCCTGGTCGCGCGTCCAGACTTCCTTGGTGAATGCAGCGCCACGCTCGACGATCTCTGCCATCTTCTTTTCGATGACGCGCAGCTCGTCTTCCGTGAACGGGCCCGCCTCCCGGTAGAAGTCGTAATAGAAGCCATTCTCGATCACCGGACCGATCGTCACCTGCGTCTCGGGCCACAGCTCCTGCACGGCCTCGGCCAGCACGTGTGCGGCGTCGTGCCGGATCAGCTCCAGCACGTCCTTGGACCCAGAGTCGCGCGTCACGAACTCGATGGCGCCATCACCCTCAAGCGTATCGGAAAGGTCCGAAAGCACGCCATTCCACTTCATCGCCACCGTCTTCTTGGCCAGCGACTTGGAGATGCCCTCCACGATCTCGGTGCCGGTAGTGCCGCGCGAATAGTCGCGAGCAGCACCATCGGGGAACGTCACCTTGATCGACATTTTGGGTCTCCATTGAAATCGGTTGTTCGCGCCAGAAATGGCGCGAGGCCGCTGCTTAGCATGAATGAACGGGAATTCCAGCCATTACATGGCCCCGCAGCCGGCGGGTGCTAGCCGTGTTCATGCATTTCGCCCTTCCACCGCCCATAGCGCCAGGGCAGGTACCATCGCCCGGCTTTCGGCAGCGTTTCCGGCACCGGATCATATCCATGCGTGCCGCCCGGCCTGCAGCGCCAGAACCGGGCCAGCCCCATCCAGCCGCCGGGCCAGAAGCCGAATTTCCAGATCGAATCCCGCGTAAATTCCGAACAGGTGGGCAGGTGCCGGCAAGTCCGCCCCACAAAGGCCGACAGCGTGTAGCGGTAGAGCGTGATCAGGAACACCGCCGCGATCTTGAACGGCCAGTCGATGGCTCGCCACATGAAGTCGGTGACTCTTTCCATCACCGCGCCGCCGCAACCTCTTGCGAGGACTCGAGCTTTTCCAGCGCCGCCGCCACCGCATCGAAGACCAGCAGCGTCGAAACATGCCGCGCCGGGTAGTCCCGCACCGGCTCGAGATATCTCAGGTCGTCCCACTTGCCCGAGGGCGGCGCGCCATTGGCCTTGAGCATGTCATGCATGGACTGCCGCACGCCTAGAAACTCCTCGACAGGTGTACCGACGATCTCCCGCGCCACCACGGCGGCCGAAGTCTGTCCCAGCGCACAGGCCGAAATCTCATGGCCATACTCGGTGATGACGCCATTGCGCACCGCCACGTCCACCTCGATCACCGACCCGCAAACCCGGCTGACCTTCCGGGCCGTCGCGTCCGGCGCAGCCAGGCGCGGCGGCTGGCGGGCGTTTCCTGCTAGATCGAGGATCTTTTCGGAATAGAGATCGCTCAGCTCCATCTGCGTGACAATTCTGTTTCTTGTTCCGGTCTCGTTCCGCTTCTATATAGGTGGTCTCCATCCGACTGTCAGGAGTTTGTGCTCCTGTCGAAATCTGACGCGTCGTTCGTCGCGTAGTAGACAGTGGTCGCAAAGCAAGGAGCCGGACCCCATGGACGTACGAGTTAAGTCACTGACGACCCCGCCCGTCGTTAGCGCTCCCGTCGCTCGCCCCAGTCGCGAAGAAGCCGAAGCCGCTGTCCGGACCCTGATTGCCTGGGCCGGCGATGATCCGCAACGCGAAGGTCTGCTGGAGACCCCCGCCCGGGTCGCCAAGGCCTATGGCGAGCTGTTTGCCGGCTATGGTCAGGATGCCGGCGAAGTCCTGTCGAAGACCTTCAAGGAAGTCGGCGGCTACGACGATCTGGTGCTGGTCAAGGGTATTCCCTTCTACGCCCATTGCGAGCACCATATGGTGCCTTTCTATGGCCAGGCCCACATTGCCTACCTGCCGCACGACGGCGTCGTGGGGCTCTCCAAGCTGGCGCGCCTGGTGGACGTCTTTGCCAGGCGCCTACAGACGCAGGAAACCATGACGGCGCAGATCATCGACGCCATCAACGAGAACCTGGGGCCGCGCGGCGCCGCCGTCATGCTCGAAGCCGAGCACATGTGCATGACCATGCGCGGCGTGAAGGCCCATGACGTCAAGACCATCACCCACCGCTTTACCGGCGTGTTTGCCGAAGACCGCGTCGAGCAGGACCGGTTTTTCGCCATGGTCGGCCACCGTTAGAAGCATCGTCGGGACCGTATCGAAAATGGCCAGCCTGTCGGCTGGCCTAATTTTTTCCGATAGGATAAACCGGCCGGGCAATGACAGACCCTTCTTTACGTCACGACACCAGAACAATGCCTCGCGCAGCGCTTTAGCGCCCGGATTCCGGCGCGCGGAAGCGCCGCCAAAATCCGGATACCGCCATGCTCAAAGCCTTTGCCTGCACCAACGGCCTGCTGATCGAAACAGCTTTCAACCCTGATGCCGCCAACCTTGTCTGGATCGACCTGCATGATCCCGCGCCGGATGAGGACAATGCCGTCGAGCAGGCCTTGGGAATCATCATTCCCTCGCAGGCAGATATGGCCGAGATCGAGCTCTCGTCGCGGCTTTATCATGAGGACGGCGCCGAGTTCCTGACCATGACTGCGCTGGCCAATCTCGATGGCGACGACGCGGTGAAGATGCCCGTCACCTTCATTCTCAAGGGCACCACGCTTGTCACGGTGCGGTGGAACGACCCACGCCCGTTCGCTGCCTATCGCGCCCGGGCCGCCAAGCAGAAGGACGCCCCCTCCCGGTCGGGCGAGCACGTCATGCTCGGCCTGCTTGAGGCCCTGATCGATCGAATGGCCGACGCGCTGGAGCGTATCGGAACCGATGTCGACCAGATATCGAGGGACATTTTCCGCAACAAGTCCCGCAATGTCTCCAAGAAGACGCGCGACCTCCAGGCGGTCATCGAGAAGATCGGCGCAAAAGCCGAACTGCTCAACCTGATCCAGGAGAGCCTTGTCAGCATCGGCAGGCTCACCGCCTACCATGCCACGATGGACGACGGCCCGCGCAAGACGGTGGCGGCCAAGGAAACCCGCAATCTGCTCAAGGTCATCCAACGAGATGCGATTGCCTTGGGCGAGCATGCGCGCGGGCTCAATGGCCGAGCCAGTTTCCTCCTGGACGCCACCCTGGGCCTGATCAACCTTGAGCAGAACAAGATCATCAAGATCTTTTCGGTGGCGGCCGTCGTGTTCCTGCCCCCGACCTTGGTCGCGTCCATCTATGGCATGAACTTTGACATCATGCCTGAGTTGCACTGGGAATATGGATATCCCTTCGCGATTGGACTGATGGTGCTGTTCGCGGTCCTGCCCTACCTGTTCTTCAAGCGGAAGGGATGGCTCTGAGGTCAGCCACCCCGATACGCGGAGTCGATGACAAGCACGATCAAGTGGACCTGCTTCGATCATGGCATAGACTACTCGCCTCACACGCGGGACCATGCCATGTCTGTTATCGCCGAAATGCTCTGGGTTCTTGAAAGCCGCTCGCGCGAGCCGCTGGACCTTGAGGAACTGGCATCGGTCACCGGGCGGTCCAGAAGCTATCTCTCGAGGGTCTTCCCCCTGGTCACCGGTCATTCCGTAACCGGCTACCTGCGCGGCAGGCGCTTGAGCGAAGCGGCCCGCCTCCTGGCCGATGGTGCCCCCGACATCCTCTCGGTGGCGCTCGAAACCGGCTATGGCTCGCATGAGGCATTCACCCGCGCCTTTCGCGACCAGTTCGGGGTCACCCCGCAAACGGTTCGTCAAAGGCGCAGTCTCGAAGGACTAGCCCTCGTGGAGCCTCTCAGAATGGATACGACCACAACTGCCCCTATCGCCCCGCCCCGGTTCGAAAACCGGCCCGAAATGCACTTTGCTGGCATTGCCGAGCGCCACAAGATGAGCATGCCGGTCGGCATTCCCGAACAATGGCGGCGCTTCCAGCCCTATATCGGCAATCTCGATGGCGCCATTGACGGCGCCGCCTATGGCCTGGTCGGCGCGATCACGCCGGATGGTCTGTTCGATTATCTGGTGGCCGTGGAGATGCGGCCCGGAGCCGAGCTGCCACCCGAAATCACCCTGGTGAAGGTCCCTGCCCTGCGCTGGGCCCGCTTTACCCATGCCGGCCACGTCTCGGCTCTCCGTCAGACGATCGGCGCGGCCGAACAATGGCTCAGCGCCAATGGGCATGAGCCGAGCGAAGCGGTTCACAGCTTCATCGAGTATTACGGTCCGCGCTTCGACACCCGCACGGGTACCGGCGATGTGGAAGTCTGGTTCGGCCTGAAGCCCTGAAGCACTGGCATTGCCGCGTGATGCGCGCTAGAGCCTGCACATTCCGAGCAGGACGCGCGCATCATGACCCTGACCTTCACCGACCCCAAATCGTTGGATCACGACACGATTGAGGAAGGCACCGCCTTTGCCCCACGTTTCGACGCCCATGGTCTCATCCCGGTGGTGACCATCGAAGCCGGGACGAATGATGTGCTGATGGTCGCCCACATGAACGCCGAGACGCTCTCGCTCACCCTCGAAACCGGCATCGCTCACTACTGGTCGCGCTCGCGCAGGGCGATCTGGAAAAAAGGCGAGACCTCCGGCGAACTGCAGGAGGTCGTGGAACTCCGCACCGATTGCGACCAGGACTGCATCGTCATGGCGGTCCGCCAGACCGGGCGCGGCGCGGCCTGCCACACCGGTCGCAAAAGCTGCTTCTACCGGCGCGTTTCGGTGGCTGGCGTTGAGGCTCGCCTGGAAGACACTGGTCTGCCCCGCCTGTTCGACCCGAAAGCCGTTTACGGCAGTTGAGTTTTCCGCTCGAACAGCCCGACCAGCAGGAAGCCGGTGGCAAAGCCACCCAGATGCGCCTGCCAGGCAATCGCCAGCGATGATCCCGTCAACAGCGGAACCAGCGGCACGGCAGCATTGAGGGCCAGCCAGATCAGCGTGAACCAGCGCGAGCGCGGATTGGCGAAGACGCCTGCTATGCTTGCCAACTGCCGCCCGAGCACGATGCGTTCGCCGGTTTCGGGATGCTGCCGCACCAGCACTGGCTGGAACATGAAGCGGATGGCTGCGCCTGTCAGGCCCGCTACCCCGCCCGAGGCGCCGATCAGATAGACTTGGCTATAGAGCGTGGTCGCCGCAAAGAGCGCCGCTCCTCCCGCTGCCGAAATCAGGAACAGGGCCAGCATCGGCCCCGCTCCGTAGCGCCGAACCACGGGCGTAGCGAAAATCACCAGCCAGGCCGAATTGATCAGCAGGTGGTCCCAGCCGGCATGGAGAAACGCATGCGAGAACGGCGTCCAGAGGAGCGGCACGGCGATGCCCGGTTCGACACCGGCGAGGACGATTCGATACGGCTGGAAGGCGAACCAGAAGAGCAGTTGCATCTGGCCGTCCGGGTTAAGAACCAGGGTTGATGCAAGGTGAATGGCGACCAGCACGCCGATCAGGACCGTAATGGCGCCTGGCAGGAGGAAGATCGGCTCATGGGCCCTGGGCTCAGGCGGCACGGGCCTTTGCGGATGCTCATTCATCTGTTTCGTCCTGAAACCGCGACCCGGCACGGGCCTGCGCCAGCTTTTCCACATTTGGCCACAGACGTTAACCTTAACTATTCTTTAAGCGGGCTTTTGGGGCCGCATTTTGCAATTGTCGGAGTCGCGGCGGGCTCTTCAATCGGGACCGTTCCTCGACTCCAGATGCGGACCACTACGATGCAGATGCCGAGCACGAAAACTCTCTATACCTATTGGAACACGATTCGGGGCTCGCGCAGTGCGCCGGACCGCCGCGACATCGACCCCACCCGCATCCGGGAAGCGCTGGCCAACACCTTCATCCTCGAACTGGAGGGACAGGACAAGTTCTCGTTCCGCCTCGCCGGCTCGCATCTGTGCACCAGCTACTGCCGCGAACTGAAGGGCCGTTCCTTCTCGGCACTCTGGCACGACCGCGACAGTGACGCCATGGACACCCTGCTCCGCGCCGTGACCGAGGATCACGCCGTGGCGCTGGTGACGTTCCAGGGCACGACGGCCCTGCAGACCAAGGTCTCCTTCGAGACCATTCTGATGCCGCTGCGCCACAACGGTTCGACCCACACCCGCATTCTGGGTTCCATGTCGGCCCTCGAAGAGCCCTATTGGCTGGGCGTGCAGCCGATCCTCGAGCAACGCATCACCGGCCTCCGGCTGATCTGGCCCGACGAGATCGCAGCGGAAGACACCGCCCGCGAAGTTCTCGCCAGCGTCGTCAACGACGTTGATTTTCCGGCTAGCGGCGCGCCACTGGGCCTCCCAACCACGGTCTATGGCCGCACGGCGCGGCGCTATGCGCATCTGGCCGTGATCGATGGCGGCCGCAACTGACCGTTCGCCGCCATTTTAGGCTCATTGGGGCCCCAGGCCTCATCAAGCGTTAACCAAGACCCGCTAACGTTGCTGTGGATTTCCCCAGTGCGTGGAACAGGTTGACGCATGCTCAGTGACGACATTTCCGCGCCGCAATCTGCCCTGGGGCTGCACAACAGTGCGGCCGACCGGCGCTTTCAACGCGTCGCGGTGTCGATCCTTGGTCGCTACATGCTGGCCGACCGTCGGGAATTCCCATGCCAGGTCCTGTCCATGTCTCCTGGCGACGCCGTTGTCATCGCGCCGGTGCCCGGCATTGTCGGCGAACGCATCGTCGCCTATCTCGACCATCTGGGGCGCATCGAGGGCACGATCCTGTCCCAGGTCGATGGCGGCTTCATAATGGATATCGCCGCATCGCCGCGTAAGCGCGACAAGATGGCCGCCCAGCTCACCTGGCTGGCCAACAAGGACCTGCTCAACCTGCCCGAAGACCGCCGTCACGAGCGCGTGGTTCCCGATATCCGGCATTCCACCGTCGTCCTCGACGATGGCCGGCGCTATAATTGCAAGATCATCGACATCTCGCTCTCGGGCGCCGCTGTCGAACTTGATGTGCGCCCGGCCATGGGAACGCCCATCACCCTCGGGCGCATGCGGGCCCGCGTCGTCCGCCATTTCCAGAACGGTGTCGCGGTTGAATTCGCCGCCGCCCAGGAAATGCTCACCGTTGTTCAGCAGAACCTTCGCATGAACTGAGCCTGGCGCTCACAGCCTGCTAACAAATTCGCTCTGCCCGTCATGGTAAACGCAACCTCAAAAGCGTCGATAAAACACGCATAAAAACTACGCGGCACTTTTCGGATCGGGGCAATCGGGCGTCCCTAGTGTGGTCTCCATCAGGGAGACTACACAATGTCATTCAACAAGAAGGGGCTGCTTGCAGGGCTGATTGCCGCGATCGTCGCGCTGGCCCCCGCCACCCCCGCCGTCGCACTCGACTTCAGCAACGTCGCCTTTGTCCAAACCACCGCGGGCACGACCTCCATTCCGGTCGGCCACCTCGAATTCTGTAACAGCCATCCCGGCGAATGCCGCGCCAATGAGCGGATCGTCCCGGCCATGGAGCTGACCGACAACACCTGGCAGCAGCTGGTTTCGGTGAATGCCTATTACAATCAGAACGTTAAGCCGGTCACAGACCAGGATCTCTACAAGGTCGCCGAGTTCTGGACCTATCCCAATGGCTACGGTGACTGCGAGGACTTTGCCCTGGCCAAGCGCCGCGATCTCATCAATTCCGGCTGGGATCCGAGCACCCTGATGATTGCGGTCGTCAAGGAAGCCAATGGCAATGGCCACGCCGTCCTGCTCGCCCGCACCGACCGCGGCGATCTCGTCCTCGACAACCAGGACGGCAATATCCGTCTCTGGAACGAAACACCCTACAAGTTCATCAAGCGCCAGTCCCAAGCCCATTCCGGGCAATGGGTCGACATGATCGACGATCGTGTCCTCGTGGTCGCCGCCGCGAACTGACCAGTTTCCGGACCCCGCCCCAAGCCTATCCCTGATAGGGGTCTGAAGAGAAAGGCCGGCTCGCGCAAGCGAAGCCGGCCTTTCTGTCATTTCAGGGGCGTGGCTGGGTGCTAGGAACGCAGCGCTACATAGGCGCTGAGGAACAGCAGCCCGGTGATGAAGGCCCACCCAAAGGAAATCAGGGCCGAAAGCAGCACCGAAGGCATGGACACGGTGCCATCATCCTCATGGCTCCAGCCGATCTGCAGGAGAATATACGGACCGCAGACGAAGCTCATGGCGAGGTTGCCCAGAGAGGCGAGGTACGAACCCCCATCCATCCGCAGAACGGCCTGCTGCCGGGTAATCCACTGGTAAAGGTGCGTACCGGCGCCAGCGACGCACTGACCCACGCCCATGATGAAAGCTGCAAGCAGAAGTTCCCTGGCCATGCTTCGCTGTCCCCGCGTCTATGCGCGCCAAATGAGAAGTTTACCTTTTGTTAATCATATTGATCCCCCTAATGGCTGTCACCCCTCGCCAAGAATCCTGGTTAATTTCGGCATGCCGGTTTCCACAGCGCCTCCACGGACAGGCCATGACGGGCGCGGCCAGCTCGCCTACAATCTTGCCGGCATAGCGGTACTGGTGCTGCTTGCTGCTGTCGGGGTGGCCTACGCCATCGACCAGGCGGGACGAACTTCCCGCCCTTCCCCGCCACGATTGACCGACGACAATCCCGTCACGCAAACCGTGGCCGGCCAAGAACTTTCAATTCCAACAAAGTGGTTTCGCTTTGGCGAGACCATCAAGCCGGGTTTTGCCAGCCAGGTGGACCTGGCCTTCGCGCTCGAGCTCGAAGGTCTGCAGGCACCCGTGGGCGTCGACGTGACGCTTTTGCCCCGTAGCGGCGCCCGCGCCAGCGGTGCACTGCTCGACGCGGTTTATCTGCACCAGTTTGCCGATGAGACGATGGGTGGCGTGCCGGGTCTCGTCGGTAAGCCTCTGATAGCCAGCGAAGGCTATGCAGGCGAGACGGTCTGGTACGATCCTCTCTCGCCCGCTCCGTTCGTAGCCAAATGTTCTGCGGCACCCGAATCCAGCCGACCCGGCCGATGCCTGCGGACAATCCACTTGCCGAACGGCTTGGCGGCGGTGCTCAGTTTCGATGCCGATGCGCTGCCGGCATGGAGGCATTTTGATGAACAACTGGCCCTCTGGCTGGGCCGGATCGGTGCGCTCTAGAGCGTTTCCAGCAGAAGTGGGACTGCTTTACAGTGCGAAAACGCGACAAAACAGCGACTTAGAGGGCTTCACCGTTCCAGGGAAAACGGTGAGATCACCTGCGTCAGTCGATGTCGTCGAGGTCGATATCGAGGATCGACATCGAGAACATGTAGGACTTGTCGCCATCCTCGTCGTCGACGTGGATCAGCCCAATCGATTCCTCACCGACGAACACTTCCACCGAGTCGTTGAGCTTGGCGCGCGGACGCACGTCGATATTGCGGTTGTTGAAGGTGCGCTGCAGAAATTTCTGCAGCTTGATGATTTCCGGATGGTTCACGGGAGCATGTCCTGCTGATTGCGTTGGGCGCAATCTAGTGCCTCGTCCGGCGCTGACAACCCCTGCACTGGGCAATTTAGCGGGAACAACCGGCCCTCCGGCCTTGCCTCAGCTTTCGCCGTCGCGGTCGTAAACCAGGATCATCTGGTCCATGACCAGAGCCGGCTGGGCGCAACCGGCCGCGCCGATGACCTTGGCAGGCACGCCAGCCACGGTGACCCGCGGCGGGACTTCCTTGAGCACAACCGACCCTGCCCCGATACGCGAGCAGTCGCCTACCTTGATATTGCCCAGGACCTTGGCCCCCGCCCCGATGAGCACGCCATTGCCGATCTTGGGGTGGCGGTCCTCGTCCGACTTGCCCGTTCCGCCCAGCGTAACATTCTGCAAGAGCGAGACATTGTCGCCCACAACGGCGGTTTCCCCGATCACCAGCCCCGTGCCGTGGTCGAGCATCACGCCCTTGCCCATGGGAACGGCGGGGTTGATATCGACCTGAAAGACCTGGCTGGCGCGGCTCTGGAGATAGAGCGCGAAATCACGCCGACCCGCCTTGTGCATTGCGTGGGCGAAGCGATGCGTCTGGATGGCCTGGTAGCCCTTGAAGTAGAGCAAGGGCTCAATGGCCCGGTGGCAGGCCGGGTCGCGCTCCAGCGTCGCCGCCAGGTCGACGCGCGCTGCCTCCCCGATCTCGGGATTGTCCCGCAGTGTTTCGGCAAAACCCTGCCGGATGATATCGGCTGACACGTCCTCGTGATCGAGGCGCGACGCGATGCGATGCGCCAAGGCTTCCTCGAACGTGTCGTGGTTGAGGATCGTCGAGAGTACCAAGTTGCCGAGCGAAGGCTCGACATCGAGTATCTGCTGGGCCCCGGCCCTGACAGCCTCCCAGACCGGATCAATCGCCTTGATCTGGGCCGACGTCTTCGCACTGCCGCTCATGGAGCCAATCTCCGCTTCATCGATAAGTGACGATATAAGCCACTTCGTTTTCCGTTTCAAAGCCAAACCGGAGCGATTGGTTCACGAAGCCGGTACGGTGGGAAAAGCCTTGCTCAGAAAATCCAGGGTAGCAGCCTTGAAAACCTTGTCGCCGGTTGCCCGCATATGGTCGCGCTTGGGGATGAGGACAGCCTCTCCCTGGGGCAGGAGTTCAGCAAGGGGTTCAGGGCGCCCGGCCATGTCGTCGGCCTCACCCACCGCGACGAGCACGGGGACTTCGATGCGGCGCGCGTCAGCACGCGCCATGGGCTGGCGCGACGTCTCCATGCAGGCGGCAAGGGCTTCGCGGTCGGACCCGGTATGATCGGCAAAGATGCGAAACTGCCTTGCGGTCGGATGGGTGAGGTCGGACAGGTCAGGCGCTCTCAGCCCCGCAATGATGTCATTGCCATCGGTCAGGCCGTTAATGAGATTCATCGCCATGCCGCCGAACACGGCACAGGCAACCCGCTCCGGATGGGTAAAGGCCATGAAAGCGGCAATGCGGGCACCCATGGAGTAGCCGATCACGGCAGCCCGGCCGATCTCCAGGTGATCGAGCAGCGCCAACGCGTCTTCGGCCATCTGGCTGGGATAGTAGAGCTCGGGATCGTGCGGCTTGTCGGACTGCCCATGGCCGCGATTGTCGAGCGTGATCGCCTGATAGCCAGCACTGACCAATGTCTCGACCCAACCCGTATCGACCCAGTTGACCTTACCACTGGAGGCAAAGCCGTGGATGAGCAGGACAGGCTGGCCTTGTCCGGCAATGTCATAGGCAAGGGAAAGTCCTGAGGTTTCGAAGCTGGGCATGGGCTTGTCCTTGGTGCGGCGCGGTCCGGGTTTTGCGGCTTCGAGCGACAAAATCAAGCACCCCTTTGCCCTTTTCTTGGATCGACCCTTTGGTTATGGTCGCGCCAAATCAAACACCCATCAGGTTTCCCCATGGCCCACGGCTCGACCCCGCACTTCCACAATACCCAAGGCCTGCGCAGCATCGAGATCGGGTCCAAGGAATTTCAGTGCGTTGGCGCCCTGCCGCCCTTCGACCATCCGCATGTCTATCTCGACATGGGCAAGGACAGCGAAATCGTCTGCCCCTATTGTTCCACGCTCTATCTCTACAGGGCAGAGCTCGGCGCCGGACACGCAAATCCCGCCTCCGCCATCTTCCAGGTCAACGCCGCCTGAGTTTTCCCCATGGCCGCCACGGGCCAAAGTTACATTATCGCAGGAGCCGGCATAGCCGGCATGACCCTGGCTCTGGCGCTGGCCAAGTTCGGGGCGACCGTGGTTGTGCTCGAACGGCACCCTGAGGTCCAGGAGTTCGGCGCAGGACTGCAGATCAGTCCCAACGCGCGCCATGTCCTCAATCGCCTCGGCCTCAGCGACGCGTTGGATCGGGTCAGCCTTGAGCCGCAGGCGCTCGATGTCTATCCGCAAGGCGCCCAACACCCGCTTCTGAGCATGGAACTGGGGACAATCATGCGGGAGCGCTTCGGCGCGCCCTATGCCGTCATGCACCGGGCGGACCTCGCCGACGTGCTCTACAAGGCCTGCCGGCGCTTCGCCAATATCGACATGCTTTTTGGCGTCCGGAACTGGGATGTCGTTTCCCATGCCCGGGGCGTGACCGTGGCCATAGACGAGGCAAACGGCCAAAGCCGGACCACGCGCGCCGATGCCTTCATGGGTGCCGACGGCGTGCATTCCCACACAAGAATGGCGCTGCTCGACGGCCCGCAGGCCGTGTTCCGCAACCGCATCGCCTGGCGGACGCTGGTCTCCAGTGACCTGATTGCGGGGCAAATCGCGCCGGACCGGGTTTCGGTCTTCTTCGGTAGCGGCTTTCATCTGGTCTGCTATCCCCTGCCCCATCGTGGCCAGGTTAACCTGGCCCTCTTCATGCCAGGTGGAAAGCCCGATCCGACCACCCAGCCCAAGCCAAAAGCCCCCGGCCCCCGCGTCGAGGCGATCATAGGAGCGGCGGGAAACGGCTGGGCCTCCTGGCCGATGTACACGGTGCAGACGCGGACCTGGCACAAAGGCAATATCGGCATTCTCGGCGACGCCGCACACGCCATGGTGCCCTTCCAGGCGCAGGGAGCGGCCATGGGCATAGAAGATGCAAGCGTGCTGGCGCCGCTGCTGGTGGGAACCGAACCTGCCGAAACCGCCTTTTCCCGATACGCCACGTTGCGCCAACCCCGCACCGGGCGCGTCGCCGCACTTTCGGCCCAGAACGGACGCATCTTTCATCTGCCCTGGCCGATGAGCATGGCGCGCAACGCGGTCATGCGGGCGCAGGGCCCCAGGGCGCATCTCGGTCGCCTTGACTGGGTCTATGCCCATGACGCCAGCGCTGGGCTTGACGGGCAAGGCGCAGGGGACTGAGGAACAACAGGTGGCCTGGGCCGCTTGCCTTGTCGTGCCGAGCCGTGTCAATTGCATCGCACCATCCGGGTGGGACAAAGAAAAAGGTAAAAGCCACCGCATGCAAGCTGCGACTCGTTCCCGTCTGACGCTCACCTGCATTCTGATCACCATTCTGATCGACATGATCGGGGTGGGGATTATTGTGCCGGTTCTACCCGAGCTGCTGGAGGAGCTGACCGGCGGCAGCGTGGCTCAGGCAGCCGTCATCGGCGGATACCTCGTCTTTGCCTATGCCTTCATGCAGTTCGTCTTTTCCCCGGTGCTGGGCAATCTTTCCGATCGTTTCGGGCGCCGTCCGGTCCTGCTCTTCTCGCTCCTGGGCCTCACCTTCGACTACCTGATGATGTCGATCGCCCCCTTCGTCTGGTACCTGTTCATCGGCCGCATCATCGCCGGGATTGCCGGGGCAGCGCTGGCGACGGCGACCGCCTACATGGCCGATATCACCCCGCCCCATAAACGGACACATCGTTTCGGCCTGATCGGCGCGGCGTTTGGTCTGGGCTTCATCATCGGGCCGGTGATCGGCGGCGAACTGGGTGAATTCGGCCCGCGCGTGCCCTTCTTTGCCGCGGCCGGGCTCGCCTTCGCCAATTTCCTCTTCGGCCTCCTCGTCCTGCCCGAAAGCCTGCCCAAATCCAACCGACGCAAGTTCAACATCCGCCGTGCCAATCCGCTCGGGGCGGTCATGGCGCTGCGGCAATATTCATCGGTGCTCTGGCTGCTGGTGGTGCTGTTCTTCCTGCAACTGGCGACCCAGGCACTGCCAACCATTTTCAGCTATTTCACCGTGGAAGTGTTCAGCTTCTCCTCGTCCACCATCGGCCGCACCCTGGGCGCTTTCGGCATCGGCTTTGCCTTCAGCCAGGCCGTGCTCGCCGGCCCCTTCTCCAAGGGCATAGGTGAACCGGCGGTGGGCGTGATCGGGCTCCTGGCCGCTGCCATTGCCTTTGCCGGCATTGCCTTCTCGGCCGATGTCTACCAGCTCTATCTGTTCATCGCCGTAGGCTGCGTCAGCGGGCTCGCCCCGCCGGCAATCAATGGCGTGCTGTCGCGCCAGGTTCCGGACAACAGCCAGGGTGAACTGCAGGGTGCGGTCAATGCTGCGAGTTCGCTGGCGACCATTATCGGCCCGCTCGGCGCCACGCAGATTTTTTCCTATTACACGAGCAGCCCGGATTCCGGCCACTATTTCCCCGGCGCCCCGTTCATCGCCTGCGCCATTGCTGTGGCCTTGGCGCTGATCGTCTTTGCCATCGCCGCCTGGCGCTTCGAGCTGGGCCGCCGCCCGAGCGTCGCCGACCACCCGCATGCGCCCGAAATGCCGCCGCCCGGGCAGGTCCGCGTAGCCCCCATCGAAGAAGACGATGACACTTACAATCCGCCCCGCCACTGACGCCGACTGGCCGGACATCTTCCGCATTGTCGGGCCGGTCCTGGCCGCAGGCGAGACCTACGCGATCGATACCGATCTCGATGAGGCAGGCTTGAAAGCCTATTGGCTCTTGCCGGCACACGAGGTGTTCGTGGCCGAATGGGACGGCCAGACAGTCGGCACTTACTATCTCATGGCCAACCAGCGCGGCGGCGGCGCCCACGTTGCCAACTGCGGCTACATGACTGCGCCCGAAGCGCGCGGCAAGGGCGTGGCGCGCGCCATGTGCCTGCACTCGCTCGATCGCGCCCGCGAGCGGGGTTTCCGAGCCATGCAGTTCAACCACGTCGTCTCGACCAACGAAGGCGCGGTTCGCCTCTGGCAAAAGCTGGGCTTCGACATTGTCGGCACCCTCCCCGGCGCATTCCACCACCCGGTCCACGGCTATGTGGATAGCTATGTGATGTTCCGGAGGCTTTAGACAAAAAAGCCCCGCCGAAGCGGGGCTTTTGCCGTCGGAACTTTCGTGACCTACTTGCCCAGTGTCGACGGCCAGGTGCCATGCAGATCCGTGCCGCGGCCTTCGATCTCGAAGCCATGCGCGCCGAAGAAGTCGCGCTGGCCCTGCGTCAGGTTGGCCGTGCCCTGGGCCTGACGGTAGCTGTCGAAATAGCTCAGCGAGGCGGAAAGGCAGATCATCGGGAATTCGCCAACGGCCGCAGCCGCCACGACCTTTCGCAGGCTCGGATGGCTGTCCTTCATGATCTCCACGAAGTCTGGCACAACGAGCAGGTTGACCGCTTCGCCCTTGGCATAGGCCGACGACATCTGGTCGAGGAAGCGCGAGCGGATGATGCAGCCGGCGCGCCAGATCTTCGCGATCGTGGCCAGCGGCAGCGACCAGCCGAATTCCTCGGAGGCCTTGGCGATGACCGCAAAGCCCTGGGCATAGGAAACAATCTTGCCGGCAAGCAGTGCCTTTTCGAGATCGGCCAGCGTCACGTCGGTCTTGGCCCGGCTCGGCTTGCCATAGACGGCTTCGGCGGCGACACGCTCGGCCTTGCGCGAGGAGATCGAACGGGCAGCGACGGCACCCTCGATGGCGGTAGCGGGCACGCCCATCTGCTGGGCGACAATGGCGGACCAGACGCCGGTCCCCTTCTGGCCGGCCTTGTCGAGGATCAGCTCGACCAGCGGCTGGCCGGTCTGTTCATCAACGGCATCCAGGACGTGTCCCGTGATTTCGATAAGGTAGGAATTGAGCGGACCCTTGTTCCACTCCTTGAACACATTGGCGCATTCCTTGGGCGACATCCCCAGGCCATCGCGCATCACGCCATAGATTTCGGCGATCATCTGCATGTCGCCATATTCGATGCCGTTGTGGATCATCTTGACGAAATGCCCGGCGCCACCTTCGCCCAGATAAGCGCAGCAGCTCTCGCCGTTGAACTGGGCGGCGATGGCGGTCAGCACGGCCTCGGCATTGTGCCACTGCTCCTTGGAGCCACCGACCATGATCGAGGGACCATGGCGCGCGCCCTCTTCACCGCCGGACACGCCGACGCCGAGATAGCCGATATTCTTGGGCTTCAGGTAGTCGAAGCGACGCTGCGTGTCGGTATAGAGCGAGTTGCCGCATTCGATAATGGCGTCGCCCGGCTCAAGATGGGGCAGCAGCTGCTCGATCATGTCGTCGACCGGCTTGCCGGCCTTGACCATGATGATGATCGAACGCGGCGCCTTCACCGTCTGCACGAAATCGGCCAGGTCATATTTCGGGATGGTCTTGCCATCCAGGCCCTGCGCCTTTGCGTCGGCCATATGCTCGTCGATGCGGTTGGCCGAACGATTGTGAACGGCAACAGTGTAGCCCTTCTCGGCGATATTGAGGGCAAGGTTTGAACCCATTACCGCCAGGCCGATCAGGCCGATATCCGCTGTCGACATACAAACAGTCCTCTTCAAGGTCTTCCGCGTTCAGGCCATGGCGCAAAGCATGGCAGCGCGGCGGGAAATGACCACAATCCGTCGCCCGAAGGAAGGGCGGATTGCATATTTTCCGGCCAGATCGCACAACTTGTATGGAAGAGCAAGCGATCAAGTGTCGCGCACATCCACGCCGCGTTCGGCAAAGGCCTTGAAGTCCTCAGCATACTTCTGGCTCTGCTTGCGAAACATTCCCGGCGCGAGAAGTGCCATGGCCTTCATCATCAGGCCCTTCATCTCGAAGATATTGTGGCTCTCCCACAAGGTCTTGTCTGGCCCAAGCTCGGAGAAACGGTTCTCGACGATGTTGTGGACGCCTTCGACGTCATAGGTGCCATCAAAGGCATCGGGTAGGTCCCGGCGGGTGATGGTCTCGATCATTTCCATGCGGCGCTTGCCCATCTGGAAGACGAGCCTGGAGGTCGCGCCCGGCTGGCCAGGCTGCCCGGACAGCGGCTCGAAGCTGAGCAGCCCCCTCTGCCATTTCGGCAGATTGGCCGGCTCGTCGAAAAGCGCCACAACCTTGTCGCGCGGCAGGTCGATAACAATGGTGGTCGTGTAGTCCAGTGCCATAGTTCCCTCCCCGCCTTGCATACAAGACAGCGCTCCACTAACACCACAGGACCGTGCCACAGGGGAAAGGCCACGCCAAGCATGAGCGCCAAAGCTTCGCCATTCGACCTCAGCGGCCGCCGGGCGCTGGTCACCGGATCCAGCCGCGGGCTGGGGCTCGCCATTGCGCGCGCCCTTGGGGAAGCCGGCGCCTCGCTCATCCTCAATGCGCGGGACAGCGTGGCACTGGGCGCAGCAGCGGCCGATCTTGCCGCCGCGGGGCTCACGGTGAGCGCGGTTGCATTCGACGTCACCAGCCGCGACAGCATCGACGATGCGATCGGCCATATCGAGCGCGACATCGGTCCGATCGATATCCTCGTCAACAATGCCGGCATGCAGTTTCGGGCGGCGCTGGACGCCTTCCCGCCGGAGAAGTTCGACCAGGTCATCCAGACCAATGTCACCTCGGTTTTCAATGTTTCGCAGGCGGTGGCGAAGCACATGATCGGCCGCAAGGGCGGCAAGATCATCAATATCTGCTCGCTGATGTCGGCGCTGTCGCGACCCTCCATCGCCCCCTACGCAGCCAGCAAGGCGGCCGTCGCTAACCTGACACGCGGCATGGCCGTCGACTGGGCCAAGCATGGCCTCAATATCAACGGCATTGCCCCAGGCTATTTTGCCACCGAACTGAACGCCGCCCTGTTGGCGGACGAAAAGTTCAACAGCTGGATCGAAACCCGCACGCCGATGGGTCGCTGGGGGCAACCGAAGGAACTGGGCGGTGCCGCCGTGTTCCTCGCCTCTGAGGCCTCCCGCTTTGTCAACGGACACATTCTCTATGTCGACGGCGCCTTCACCGCCACCGTCTGATCAGCTGGGAGACTTGGGAGTCTTCGGCACATTGCCGGCACAAGTCGTCAACCCGTCTTCGCGGACGCAGGTGACATCGAGACCACTGTCGGTCTTGCAGGTGCCCCCGTGAGCGGTGAAGTCTCCGCCCATGCTGGCGCAATTGCCGGCGAACTGACCAATGTTGAGCTTGGTCGATGTGGAATAGTAATTGTCCACGGCGTGGACCGGGATGGTGAGCATGGCTGAGGCAGCGAGTATGGCGAGAAGTTTCATTTTCGATCACCGTGATGCGCGGGCCTGGCACTGCGCCTCCCCCGACGCTGGCTCATCCTGCATGGGCCAGCATGCATCGGCGCTGGCCGAGGCATTCACCCGCAGTTCATGCCGCCAGACACCAGGACAAGCCTCATGAGTCAGAACCAGCCTGCCCGCCTGATCATCGTAATGGGCGTCAGTTCATCGGGCAAGTCCACGGTCGGCGCGGCCCTCGGGCGGGCGCTGCATGCCCCGTTTCTCGATGGTGATCGCTACCACCCCGAGGCCAATGTGGAGAAAATGCGTGCCGGCACACCTCTTACGGACGAGGATCGCTGGCCCTGGCTCGAAGCGCTGACTGTGGCGCTCAAGGAGGCCTCGGCGAAAAAGGGCGTTGCCGTCGGCGCCTGCTCGGCGCTTCAGCGTGCCTACCGCGATTTCATCACGGAGAAGGCGGGCGAGCCGGTGCTGTTCGTCTACCTCGACGGCAGCCGCGAAGTCATCGCCGAACGCATGGCCAGACGCAGCCATGAATACATGCCCCAGAGCTTGCTCGACAGCCAGTTCGCGACGCTGGAAGTGCCGGACCCGGAGACCGAGAATGTTCTTGTGGTGCCCGTGACGGACCCGGTCAATCGCATCGTCGCCGTCGTAACCCGCGCGCTCGACCACAAGAGCTTCAAGCGTTGGCAGTAGATCAAGCGGGGGAACGGGTCCGGCGCAGCCAGGCAAGCCCGCGCGGGGATAGGTTGTAGCCGATCACCAGGCTCTCGGTGAGGCCAAGGGCCTTGAGCCGCCGCACACTGTTCTTGAACTTGACCTTTTCAATGCCCAGCGTTTCGGCCAGCTCGTGGGCAGGCACGCCAGGCCCCTGCTCGATCAGATCGAGGGTGCGGCGCGTCCAGGGGTTGCCGCCATCCATGCGCGCCAGCTTCTCGGAGATTTCATCGACCTCGGCATCGGACAGCGCATCGCTTTCGCGTAGCGCCACGCGCGGGTCCTCACCCAGATAGTGCAGGCGAATGCGGTAGAGCGTGCCTTGACGTTTGCCCAGCATGGCATTGAGCTCGTCTCGACTGGAAAAACCGGCACGCGCCAGGTCTTCCGGGTCGACAGCGTTGAGGCCCACGACATCCACCGCGTCGATAGCCAGAATTCCTGCAGACGTGGTCAGGGTACCGCCAGCCTTGACCGTGGGCTTTTCCCAGCGCCGAAATGCCGTGTCCACCTGTCCCGATACGATCGCCTCAATGTCTTCGGCAGTGATCAGCATGGTCGTTGTTCCGTTCGTATGGGTGCGAGAAAGGCGCGAGGACGCCGTCCATAAGCCAATATCGTCCTCGCGCCTAGCGCATCCAGCACTATCGCCGCCGCCGCGCCCAGGCTTTCATGGCTGTCACCAGGTAATCGGCAAAGCCCGGCTGGATGGTTTCGTAGCGCTTGCGAAAATCGGGATGCTCATAGACGTCGGCCAGTCCGGCATAGGCCTCCGGCGTGCATTCCCTGCCCCAGGCCGCAGCCACCCAGGCCCGATGCCGTTCGATCATTGGATCGAGCGCGGCGGCTTGCGGCGGCAGGCCGCGCCGCAAGCCTTCGGCCAAACCATCTTCGACAGAGCGTAACTCATCCATCAACGCAGCCCGTTCAGCCTCGGACATCTTGGCCATGGCCTTGCGGCTGCGTTCGATATCGCTCTGCATATTGGCGCCATAGCGGTCGACGAGCCAGGCTTCATACTCGGCCTGTTTCTGGGGCGACACGATGCCCGAATAGAGATCGGCGTCACTCATATTGCGTTCTCCTTTGAGACGGGCGATCGTGCGGTCGATCGTCCGGACCATGCCGGCGTAACGCTTCGCCTGTTCCTCAAGCCGTTCCCGCTGCTTTTGCAGGGTGTCGAGCCGGTCGAAGTCGGAGGCATCAAGGATGGCGCCGATCTCCAGAAGAGGAATATCCAGTTCGCGATGGATGAGGATCTGCTGCAGGCGCAGCAATTCCCCCTCGCCATAGTAGCGATAGCGGTTCTCGCCGGTGAATGCGGGACGCAAAAGCCCGATCTCGTCATAGTGGTGCAGCGTTCGCACCGAGACACCCGCAAGCCGGGCCAGTTGATTGACGGTATAGGTCTTCATTGCTCTCGCATCCTCCGCGAGATGAGGGATTAGTCCCTCACGCCGCGTCAGGGTCAATGGGCGGAACGCCGGGCACACGCGAAAGGCTGGCATTGGCATAGCGGTCGTCGTGGCTGACTTCGCGCCCCGCCCAGTCGGGCAGGTCGAAGGTCTGGTCTGCGTCGGACAGTTCCACCTCGGCCATGACCAGCCCGGCATGAGCGCCCTCGAACACGTCCACCTCCCAGACAAGGCCGGCATGGGGCACGATATGGCGGCGTTTCTCCACCACATTTGGGCCGCGCCATCTCGAGGAGAGCCAGCCCATCGGCTAGCGGCACCTCATACTCGAATTCAGCACGCGAAATGCCTGACGTCGGTCCCTTGAGGGTCAGGACGGCGCGGTTGTCGTCGTAGATGCGAATGCGAACCGTCGCCTTGGCACTGGTCGACAAGTAGCCTTGCCGAAGGGCGGCGCTGCCGGTTGCGACGGCCCGCCAGCCCTCGCCCTCGACCAGGAATTTGCGCTCGATCTCGGTGGCCATATCCTAGTCCAGTAGCTGCCAGTACTTCTCAAACCTTTGGGCCAGAGCCGAAGGCTTCTCCACCACGAATTGCCGTCCGAGATCAAAGCTCGCCTTAGCCAGTTCAAGCTGCCGCGTGGCAATGGCGTTCCGCAGGCCCTCGGTGACTTCATCGCCGGCTGGGTTGCTGGTGTCGATCCAGTTCGCGAGGACCGCCAGGTTGTGATGATCGCCTAGCATGGTTCCGAGCCTCTCGAGATTGCCGACCACACCTGCCAGGGCCTCGGACGCGGCGGGCTCGAACAATCTTGCATGATACCAGTGGGTCTTGGCGGTCTTGCGCCAATCGTGAATGGTCTCACTGTCACCCAGGTCTTGGGCGAGGGCAAAGCCCTCGCGGAAGCGCGCGTAAGACTTGCGCAATCCCGGCAGGACGATGGCCCTGCCCGACGCGCTGAAACGCCATTCAAGGGCGCTCTGGCGAAGGTCCTCCAACTGCGCGCGGGCCGAGGCAAGCAAGGTTTCTTCGCCCATCTGAGTGCGCAAGTGCCGCGCGCGCGCGCTCAGCCTTTCGAGCACCGGTCCTGCCGCGGGATGGGCCAGGCCCGACAGGGTCTCGACCATGACCGCAGCATCGCGCGCCACCGAGAACTGGTCGGCGATTGCCTTGATCGCTGCGTTCTCAGGCTCGTAGTCTTCGAAGGCCGGGCGCACGAGTCTGAGCAGGGCCCGCAGCTTCTTGCAGGCCTTGCGCAGGGTATGCACGGTCTTGTCAAAGTCGTCATTGGCCTGGACAGCATCCAGAACCTTGTCGATCTGTTCGACGGCGATGGCGCGAACCTGCTCTGCCACGCCGCTGGACTGCTTGAACGAAAAAGCCATCGCCTAGAATCCAAAACTCATCTGTCCAGCTGGGGCGCCGACGGAGACCCCTTCCAGAGCCAGCATCTTCACCTTCGATACCGCGCCGCCCGGCGCAGAAAAACCACCCGGCTTGCCGTCGCTGGCCAGGACCCGATGACACGGAATGACCAGCGGCATGGGATTGGCGCCCATGGCCTGACCGACGGCCCGCGACAGGCCAACATCGCCCAATCGCCGCGCCAGGTCGCCATAGGTCAGCGTCTCGCCCCAGCCAACCGTGATGAGAATTTCATAGGCGCGGCGATGGAAGTCCGGAACGCCCCCGAGGTCGAGGTCCATATCCGCGAAATCAACCCGCTCGCCTTCCGCATAATCCTCGATGCGGTCCATCAAGGCAGCGATGGCCCTGATCGGCTCGCCGGGTCTAGCATCATTCCGGTTGAGGCGGTCGAGCAGCACTGCTTCGTCCTCGCCGGGCAGCAACACCCGCGCCAGCCCCCTCTCGGTCCAGCCGATCCCGAAGCGCCCAAGCGCCGTGTCGAAAACCGTCGTTTCCATGCACCCATTCTAGGTCTTGGTGCAGGAGATCGCCAGCCGAGTCTCAAGTTGCTTGGTCAAAGGGTCTCGCGTCTGCTAGAGGCATGCCATGCCTCCCATGCCCATGCTCAAAGACTATTTCCCGCCCATGGAGCCCTATCTCGACGTGCTCCATGTCGATGACGACATCCTGGTGGTCAACAAGCAGTCGGGCCTGCTCAGTGTACCGGGCAAGGACCCCAGTCTTTGGGACTGCGTCGAATACCGCGCCCGCCAGACCTGGCCGACCGCCGGCATGTGCCACCGTCTCGACAAGGACACGTCTGGCGTGTTGGTGCTAGCGCTCAACAAGCCTGCCCATGGCCGCATCGGCAGCCAGTTCGAGCACCGCAAAACGACAAAGAGCTACATAGCCCGCGTAGCGGGCATCATCGAAGGGGATAGCGGCCTCATCGACCTGCCGCTGGCGACCGACTGGCTCAACAAGCCAAGGCAGAGGGTGGACCACGATCACGGCCGGTCCGCGCAGACCGAATGGCATGTGATCGAGCGGGAAGTTAGTGCCACGCGGGTCCGCCTCATCCCGCTGACCGGTCGCACGCATCAATTGAGGGTTCACATGAAGGCCATTGGCCATGTGATTCTGGGCGATGCATTTTATGCCGATGGCGAAGCTCTGGCAGCGGCCGACCGGCTGCAGTTGCACGCGGCCGAACTGGGCTTTACCCACCCGACCACGGGCGTGTTCACGACCTATGTCGCGCCGACGCCATTTTGACTCTCGCAGGTAGGTGACGATTACGGCATGATCCTACCTTGCGGGGAGGGAAGCGTGCGCAAGTTCATCGCGATCTGTGTGGCCATGGCGGTCCCGGGCATTGCCCTTGCGGACGACCCCCTGGTTCGATTCGCGCCTTGGTTCGCCGCCAACCCATCGGGTCTCGTGTTCCACTACTCGGCCCCGCTGGAGGGTTTTCATCTCGACGCGCCAACAGTGCAGGGGCCCACTGACGACGGGCTGCGCGAGGTCGTGTTCAACCAAACTGGCATCGACCCCGTGAGCGGACTGGACATAGACGCCATCGACGGTGTGCTCAGCATTAGCGGGCCGCCCAATGACCTTCTGGTTCTGCTAGGAGAGCAAGCCCTTTCTGCCGGCATTGGCCCCGCCCTGTTGCGCCGGGACTTTGAACAACACGAGATTGGCGGCCTGCCTGTCTTCGGCATGGGCGATGACCATGCGATGGACTTTACCGGTGCGTCGATGGCAGATCCATTCGATGGTGGCATGGGCAGAGCCCAGCGCGTAGCAATCGGCAACGGCTTTGTCGCCGTCTCGCGCAGTTGGCCGAGCATGACCTTGGCTCTGAAGCGTCTCACGAAGCCAAAGGGTGCAGCCATGGTTTGGGCAAACACCCTGGAGGCACTGGATTCCGCCCGCGGCGCCGCGCACCTCGACGCGGCCTGGGGTTGGGGCGGCGAAAGTTTTGCCGATACGCTCTTCGATCCGGTCGAGCTCCTTGAAAGGGGCCCCGACGCTGCCCAGACTGTCATCGAGGGCGGACCCGAACTTCTGTTTCCCCCCTTCCCCATCGCCATCTTCACACTGGATCGAGACGCGACGACGGCCCGGCTCCGTATCGCCCTGCCCTATGGCGGCGCCGAAGACGCCCAGGTCGCCGCCGACTATGTAGCCGACAAACTGGCCGACTTTCCTCTCGTTCCGGCGGCACCCAGGATCGATATTGTTGCCCAGGGCAACCTGTCGATTGCCCTGCTGACACTGGAGTTTGCCGAGGCTGAGGCAAGAGCTGCCAGCGAGCTGATGCTCGATTGGGTCAGCGCCATCTACCGGCGCGACTTCGTCCCGCTCCAGTACGGCCTGTTTTAGTTCGCCTCACCCATGTAACCGACCTCGATTCGCTGGAAGAGGCTCCCCTCCTTCATCGTATCGAGCCAGCGACGGAAATCGGGGACGTCCTTGAACCCGGCGCGGCGCGCCTCTGCATCGGTCACGTCCTCGGGCGACATGTCGGTGATCGCCTTGATGGCGAGCAGCCCCACCTTGGTCTTGAGCGTGCCGCCGGGCTTGACGGTGGGCCGGTTCCAGCGCCGAAAGATGAGGTCCACCCTGCCGGCCTTAATCTCTTCGAGAAGGTCGCGTTTGAGCAGCATCAGTCCAGCACCGCCGTGGCTGTAATCTCGATCCGGAGGCCCTTGGCCAGGAGTTCCCTGACCACGACCGTGGCGCGGACCGGATAGGGCTGGGCTGTGAAATACTCGCGATAGACCGCATTCATCCCGGCGGCGTCCGTGCTGTCGATGAGGAATATCTGCACCATGACCAGGTTGCGCAGCGTCCCTCCGGCCGCCTTGAGGGCGATTTCCAAATTCTGGATGCAGCGGCGCGCCTGCACCTCGATGCCGCCCTCGACGATATCGCCCGTCGCCGGGTCCTCGGCTATGGCCACCAGCCAGAGATACTTGCCGGCCCGCACAGCGTCACTGATGGGCGCGCTGGATGGTGCAATGCCGGTTTCGATGCGTTCGATCATCTGGCCTCCGGTGAGAATCGGCGGGGTGCAATTGTCTTGGACAAGACCTTGTGACAAACACGGGGCACCGAGCCAAGCGGGCGTGGTGGAATTGGTAGACACAAGGGACTTAAAATCCCTCGGCGCTAGCCTTGCGGGTTCGATCCCCGCCGCCCGCACCAGCACTGTCGCGCAAGGGCTCCTCCAGCATCCCGGACATGGGCTGGCTCGCAGCGTCGGGCATGATGCCGATGCGGGGTGGACGCTGTGCATGCTCGCGGCGCCATGAACCGGGCGACATGCCCACGATCTTCTTGAAGGCACGACTGAAGGCGGCTTCCGATTCGTAGCCGACCTCCTCCCCCACCTGGGCCACGCTCAGACCCGGCACTTCGAACCGCCTCGCCGCCAGTTGCATGCGCCAGCTCGCGAGGTAGTGCATCGGCGTCATGCAGACAAAATGCGTGAAGCGATCGGCGAAGACCGACCGGGACAGGCCCACTTCATGCGCCAGCGCCTCGATGGTCCAGTCATGGGCGGGACGGCCATGGATCAGTTGGAGGGCCTGGGCGATCTGGGGATGCCTGAGGCTAGAGAGCCACCCTGGCTTGTCCGCCGGCAGCTCGCGGATATGCTGGCGGATGACCTCGATGAACAACAGCTCCGCGAGCCGGGCCAGCGCCGTCTCGCCGCCCGCATCGTGGCGTGCCGTTTCCGACACGGCGTGGCGGACCAGGTGCGACAGCCAGTCCTGGTTCGCCGCCGCCCGGCCGTGCAAGACACGCGGCAGCGATGTCAGGAAGGGATTGTAGGGCCGGACATCGCAGCCCAGATAGCCACAGACGAAGCGGCAGGACCGGGCACCCGCCCCCTGGTTCACGACATAGGGCAATTGGTGGTCGATGGGGTGCATATACATGGCCATATCCGGCTCGGCGCGCATGCCGATGGTCGAGCAGAGCACATGGGCATCATCCATCGGGAAGGCGACAACGTCACCGGCTACCAAATGCACAGGATCGACCGACCCGTCGGTCAGCTCCGCCCAGCAGGAGCCCTCGAGCAGCGTATGGAAATAGAAGACGTATTGGGCACCGGGCATGACCCGCTCAGCAATGAGCGAGGCCCTCGGCGCCTCGGCCACCCATTCCTTGCGAAAGGTGCTGTCGAAGAATATGGCGCCGGTCAGCCGAACGCCGGCCAACACGTCGGAAAGGACGTCCATTGTCTCACCTCCCGCCGCAACGAGATCGCCTTGCGGGCTGGGGCGGCCGGCAAGCTCTCGACGACAATTGGGTAGATCAGTGCCCCAGCGTCTGCCTCCGATCCCGACGCGTCAATATGGTTCTGCACTCCGGACGCTGGAGCAATGAAACCGGACGGCAGGACATGGGAAATGCCCTGCCCCAGGCGTAGCCTCCCCGACCGCCAATGGAGGCCATGGGGAGGAGACCATGAACGAAGAAACCATCACCAGTTTTGCGGGTACCATGCGGGGTCCGGTCATCCGCCGCGGAGACGCTGACTATGAGGAAGCGCGCAAGCTCTACAACGGCATGATCGACAAGCATCCGCGGCTGATCGCGCGCTGCGCCGACGTTGCCGACGTCATCACCGCCGTCAATTTCGGGCGGGACAACAAGCTGGACATCGCCGTTCGCGGCGGCGGCCACAATGGCCCGGGTCTCGGCAGCGTCGAGGATGGTCTGATGATCGACCTTTCGGGCATGAAGGGCGTGCATGTCGACCCGGTCACGGCCACGGTCCGCGTCGAGCCCGGCTGCACCTCGGGCGACGTCGACCACGCCACCCACGCCTTCGGCCTCGCCGTGCCCTTCGGCATTGTCTCGACCACCGGTGTCGGCGGGCTGACGCTGGGCGGGGGGACTGGATATCTCACCCGGCAATGCGGATTGACCATCGACAACCTGGTCTCGGCGGACGTGGTGCTGGCCGATGGCAGCTTCAGGACGGCGAGCGCGACGGAAAATCCGGACCTCTTCTGGGCGCTGCGCGGCGGCGGCGGCAATTTCGGCGTCGTGACCAATTTCGTCTTCAAGGCCCACAAGGTGAAGGACGTCTTCGCCGGACCGATCTTCTGGGATGCGGCTCAACACGGCGTCCAGGTCATGCGCGCTTATCGGGACTTTCTGCCATCCGCGCCCGAGGCCCTGGGGTCCTTTGTCGGCCTCAAGACGGTGCCATCCATGGACCCGTTCCCGCGCGAGCACTGGGGCAAGCGCGCCTGCGCGGTCATCTCCTGTTTCAACGGTCCTGAGACCGAAGGCAGGGCGGCCATGGCTCCACTCATCGACAAACTGCCCGAGCCGTTCTTCAACTGGATGAGCACAATGCCCTTCCCGGCGCTGCAATCCATGTTCGACCCATTCTTCCCCAAGGGGCTGCAATGGTATTGGAAGGGCGACTTCGTCAACGAGCTGACCGACGAGGCGATAGATGCCCATATCGCCCACGCCAAAAATGCGCCGAGCGAACTCTCGCTGATGCATCTTTACCCCATAGACGGGGCCGTGCACCGGACCAGCAAGGGTGAGACACCCTGGGGAGCCAGGGACGCAACCTGGTCCATGGTCATTGCCGGCATCGATGCCAATCCCCAGATGGCCGGCAGGCTGACGCGCTGGGGCCGGGACTATTGGGAAGCCCTGCATCGCTTCAATCAGGACGGCGCCTATGTTAACTTCCTGATGGACGACGAGAACGAGGGCCGCGTCGAGGCCAGCTATGGCGCCAACTATGCCCGGCTGGCCGCGATCAAGGCCAAGTTCGATCCGGCCAACCTGTTCCACGTCAACCAGAACATCCGCCCGCACCACTAGGCGGCCTGGGCCCCCTGTTCCGGCAGGAGGCCCCCACCATCCCCGTCGCGTAAGCGACTTCCGCGCACCGCCGCTAAGCGGACGGCAACCTTTCTCGACAATGATGGCGCTCGGCCCTTTTGGCCGCCCCACATGTATTGAGTAAGGCGTTGCAATGTCGGCCCATGCCCTTGAACTGGACGAATTCGACACCCCACCGGGTGCAGCTATCGCCGCGACCCGCCAGTTCGTCACCTTCACCTGCGCCGGGCAGAATTTCGGTGTCGACATCATGTCCATGCGCGAAATCCGCAACTGGAGCCCGGTGACGCCCCTGCCCGCCCAGAAGCCCGACGTGCTCGGCGTCATCGACATCCGCGGCCGCGTCGTCCCCGTCCACGACCTTGCCCTGCGCATCGGCTGCTCGGCCGAGCGCCAGACGCAGCATGATGGCAAGGTCATCCTCGTCCTCAAGGTCGCAGGCCACGACATGGGCCTGCTTGTGGACAGCGTTTCGGACATCATCGACATCAGTGCCGACGACATGCTGCCGGTCCCGCAGATCGAGGGTTCGGCCGCAAGGTTCCTGGCAGGGATCGCCCGGCAGGGGGACACGCTGGTCGCCATCCTCGACGAGGAAACGGTGCGCACGCAGGCGGTGGAGATCGGCGGGGAGGTGGGCGAACAGTCTCAGGACTCGATAGACGACGGAACTGGCAGGGACATCGAAGACACCGAATTCGTCTTCCTGGATGAAATTCAGGCTTAGTCGTACTGGCCGCTCGGGCGAGGATACTAAGCTAGTTCGAACGGAAATGGCGACGGTTCCCAATAGCGCTCTATGCCACGCGTCCTGGCCCCGATCGCTTCCCATTCGTTGAGCAAAGTAGCGATTGGCGCAGGCCTGCCCGCCACCAGCAGGCCATGCAGCCCTTCGACATTGGCCAGTTGTTCAGCGAGCTTGTCGTGCCCATCCTGCTTGCGTTTCCAGGACTTGCTACCCTTGCGATAGTGCTTTCGGATAGTGCCGTTGTCGGTTTCTAGCCAGCGGCGCTGCCCGGGTATCCAGGAGCCAAGCAGCGCTGCTGCTTCTTCAAACCGACCGAGGGCCGTGAGGAGCGTGGATCTGGTGATCGCGTCCATTCCGCTCGCGGGAAAGGGGAATGGCGGGTAGTCCATGACGTCGTAAATCGTATGCAAACGGTCCAGAATCTCACGATTGGCTCGCTCCAGTTCATCGGTGAAGTCAGTCGCAAAATCCGGCCAATCTCGAAGGCCCGAGGCGCGGTTCAATACTGTACCAACCCCACCGTAGGTCCAGGGTGGCGGACAGCACATCACCGACGCGCCACATTTAGTCCGAATCTCTGTCGGGAGTGAGGATCGGTCGAACTCGAAACGCACCAAGACATGGCGGACGGGCACGCGGAAGAGCGACCACCGGTGAAATACAAAATCAGGATGACGGCTCATGAACGGCTGAGCAGCAAGCTTCATCTGCGCCGCCGTTGTCATTCAAAGGGCCGCACTTCCACGATGTATACCAACACCCCTTTTGGCAGCTTGTTCAGGATTTCCACCAGCCGCTTCCGCTCAAGGCCCGATGTTCCAGTCTTCACATCATAGACGCAATAGGTAGTCGCACTGACCTTCTCTAGAACATCAAGGCGAGAGGTGCCGGACTGACCATAACTCGGACCGTCCTCATCATTGCTGTCTCTTCGGTCGTCATCAATCGAGATCTCGGGAAACACGTTGGCCAACGCGGTCGGAAAGACATTCTTCAGATGGGTAATCCGTTCATAGATCGCCCAATGCACTGCATTGCCCCAATCTTTGGCGCTAAGCACGGACCGCTCCGGCAAAAGTTCGCTCGCCGCCTCATTGGTCCAGGTCTGAACGTCGGGGAGTACTTTGCAAACCTGGGCAACCTGCTCCTGGGTCAGTGTCTCCTGCTGCAGGCTAACGACATCCCCTTCTGTCCCCCCTGTCCAGATCTTGAACGCGAGAACCGACAGTTCACCCGCCCCCAAACCCATCGGCTCAGGTGCGGCTACGGCTGTATTGAAAAGCTCGAGCGCCCCGCGGATCAGTGAGCCATAGGGAGCAGCGGTGACCTGCGCCAGTGGAGGCCCGGTCAACTCGGCCGGGCGGAGGGCCGGAGCTGGCGGCATGACCAGCGGCGGAAGAGCTCCCGGCGCGAAGAGGCGAAGTTGTGCGACCCGAAGGCGCGTCTCGCCGCCTTGTCGAACCGTAAGGTCCCGGGTCGTGCCGAACCTGAGAGACTGATAGTCCGACCCGTCCGAAAAGGAGACAAGCTGCGAAACACTCGGTCCCTGGAAGACAGAACGGATGCTGGTGCCATCGACCATGTCGATGGTTGAGGCAGTAATGCTCCCATCGGGCCGCGTCAGCGTCTCAATGCTGGCGATGCGTTGCTCCGGATCGGAGACCACCTGGCGGTTGCGCGCGAGGTGGAGCAGGGAATCCGGTACCGCCGGGTCGCCATAATAGGGTTCGGCCCAGCAGCGGCAGTTGTGCTCTGTTCCGGGATGACCGCCCGGAGGTGCCGAAGACCAGGCAAAGACCTGCCCGGCAAGCGCCGCATGCGCGTCGCGCACCTTGTCGTCGCCGACGGTGCGCCAAGTATAGTGCGATGTTGCCTTGCCGTTGCTCAGGGCTTTGGTCGAGAGGCTCGCGCATAGAGCGAGGAGCTTTTTCTCGTCGGACACCGCCGCAGAGAGTGCATCAAGCGCCTGGGGAACAGCGCCGCGCCGGATATAGCTTTCAAAGGCCTTGCGCTCGGCGAGGCGTGCCAGCGCGTCGCGGCTTGACCGCAGTTTCGGAGAAAGATGGCCCATGCCCTGCCCTCGCGTGAATGCGAAGGCATGGTCTCACAGCGTCAGCCAACGGGGATAAACCGGCCTGAGATCAGTCCGTCGCGCCCGAGATCGGCGCCACATAGGCAACGTCGAGGTCCCATGGGAAGAAGATCCATGTGTCCTGACTGACTTCGGTGATGAAGGTGTCGACCATGTCGCGGCCCTTGGGCTTGGCATAGACCGTTGCGAAATGGGCGCCGGGCAGCATGTCGCGGACGACGCGGGCGGTGTTGCCGGTGTCCACGAGGTCGTCGACGATCAGTATCTTGCCGCCATTCTTGGCCAGGTCGAAGACCGGCTGGCTGATTTCCTTGAGGATCTTTATGCCGGTCTGGTTCTGGTGGTCATAGCTCTTGGCGGCAACCGTCTCGACGGTGCGAATGTTGAGCTCGCGCGCCACAATGGCCGCCGGCACGAGACCGCCGCGGGCGATGGCAACGACAGCGTCGAAGGGCCCGATGCTGGCCAGGCGCCAGGCCAGGGCCCGGCTGTCGCGGTGAAACTGGTCCCAGGTGACGGGAAACGACTTCTGGTTGGGATTGCTCACGGGATCGGTCTCCTGGCGGGGCCGAGCCCCGAATTTCCTGTCTTTGAGGTGCTGCTTAGCAAAGCGCGGCGCAAAGGCCAATCATTCTGCATCCGGCGAGGCGACACCGGCCTTTGCATGGGCAGCTGCCACCATGGCGCGAACCTTTTCAGCGGCTTCGGCAAGCCGCGCCTCGTCAGACGAGCGCAGAACCAGCTCGGTCATCACCCGATCCTTGCCCATCTGCGGATAGGAACCCATCTTGACGTCGGGATATTCGGCCTGCAGGGCGCCGAGCGGGCCGCCCACCGTCCCCTCGCCCACCGCGGCCTTGACGGTGATCGACGAGACTCTCTTGCCGCCCTTGAGGGTCGGCGCCAGCGCTTCGAGCATGGCCCGCATGATGACCGGCACGCCAGCCATGACATGAACATTGCTGATGCGGAACCCGGGCGCGGCCGAGACGGAATTGACGATGAGGTCGGCCCCCTCCGGGATGCGCGCCATGCGGAGGCGTGCCTCGTTGACCTCGGTGCCGGTCTGCTTCCAGCGCGCCTCCAACATGGCGCGGGCCTGATCGTTGATCGGCAGCGCGACGCCAAAGGCCTTGGCAATGGCGTCGGCGGTGATGTCGTCATGGGTCGGCCCGATGCCGCCGGAGGTGAACACATAGGTATAGCGGGCTCGCAGGGCGTTGACCGCCTCGACAATGGCGTCCTGCTCATCGGAGACGATCCGCACTTCGGTGAGATCAATGCCCAGGTCGGTGCAGAAGTCGGCAACCGCGCCGATATTGACGTCCTTGGTGCGGCCGGAAAGGATTTCGTCGCCGATGACGATCATGCCGGCGGTTACGCGAGTGTCTTGCTGGGTCATCGGTGCTTTTCCTGGGGGCAGATGTGGATGCCTTTACGCGTCCGGTGAGTCAACGGTTCACCGCCCTTCCCTTCACCTGTTTAAGCTCCTATTTTGCCTCTTCAGGAGACCCATGCATGATTACCTATGTCGACGCCCCCGCCAAAGCCCGCCGCACCGCCGGCGTCATCCCCCTGCATGGGGCGGAAGGCTTTGAAGGCATGCGCCGCGCCGGGGCCTTGACGGCAAAGGCGCTCGACGAAATCACCCCCTTCGTCGAAGCCGGCGTCCCGACCTCGACCATTGACCGGGTCGCCTATGAATTTGCCCGCGATCATGGCGCCGTCCCGGCGACCATCTTCTACAAGGGCTATCGTCACTCGGTCTGCACCTCGATCAACCACGTCGTGTGCCACGGCATCCCCGACGAGCGGCCGCTGCGCGAGGGCGATATCGTCAATGTCGACCTGACACTGGTGCTCGATGGCTGGCACGGCGATTCGAGCCGAATGTATCCGGTGGGCGAAATCTCCCGCAAGGCGGAGCGTCTCATCGAGGTGACCTACGAAAGCCTGGCTGCCGGGATCGCCGCCGCTAAGCCGGGCAACACGACCGGCGATATCGGCGCCGCCATCCAGGCAGTGGCCGAAGGGGAGCGCATGAGCGTGGTGCGCGATTTTGTCGGGCATGGCCTCGGGCGGCTCTTCCACGACGAACCCAATATCCTCCATTTTGGGACGCCGGGCAGCGGCGTCCCGCTCAAGCCGGGCATGATCTTCACCATCGAGCCGATGATCAATCTCGGCCGGCCCCACGTGAAGATCCTCTCCGATGGCTGGACTGCCGTGACGCGCGACCGTACGCTTTCGGCGCAGTGCGAGCACTCGATCGGCATTACAGAGACCGGCTGCGAAATTTTTACGCTGTCGCCGGGCGACCTGTTCAACCCCATGACCAAGCGCGTGGCGTGATGAACAAGCGGCCCGACGAACTCGCCGTGGCCGCCATGCCGGCACCAACCGCTCCGGACCATGCCGGGCACCGCAAGCGGGTGCGGGACCGCTTTCTCAAGGTCGGCGGCGACGCGTTCGAGGACTATGAGTTGCTCGAACTCGCGCTGCACATGATCATCCCGCAGAAGGACACCAAGCCGCTGGCCAAGGCGCTGCTGAAGGAGTTCGGTTCCTTCTCCGGGGTATTTGCCGCCAGCCCGGCCAGACTGGAGAAGGTCGAAGGCCTGGGCGCAACCTCGGTCGCGCACCTCAAGGTCATCCAGGCCGTGGCTGCCCGTTTCGGGCGCGACCGCATCGACACCGAAAAGCCCATCCTGTCCTCGTGGACCCAGTTGATCGACTACTGCCACAGCCAGATGGCTTTCGAGAGCATCGAGCAATTTCGCGTGCTTTTTCTCGACAAGAAGAACCGGCTGATCGCCGACGAAGTGCAACAGACCGGGACCGTCGACCACACCCCTGTCTACCCGCGCGAAGTGATCAAGCGCTCGCTTGAGCTGTCGGCGACGGCCCTGATCCTGGTGCACAACCATCCCTCGGGTGATCCGGCGCCGTCCGCGGCCGATATTCGCATGACCAAGGAAATTGCCGACGTCGCCAAGCCGCTGGGCATCGTGCTGCACGACCACATCATCATCGGCAAATCCGGACACGCCTCGCTGCGTGGGCTAAGACTGATCTGATACGTTGCGGCCGAACAGGCGGTCGCGCATTGAATATGCCGATCGCAGCAGCGCCTTGACCCTGTCATTGGCCTTGGCCCAGACGCGCAGCCGCAGGTACCCCCGATGGCCCGCGCCGATCAGCGCGCCGAGCGGCGTCAGCGCGACATAGTGCTGGTGCAGTGGAACCTGCACATTGCACCAGTGGCGCTTCTCGTCGGTATGCCCGCAGCCCATGTCGAACACCGCGATGCCCTGGTCGAAGACAGTCTGCATGACCCGGAGCAGGCACTGCTTGCCAGGCGAGCCCGACTGGATGCGCTCGCATATCGCCATGGAGGAGATCAGACAGAACATCCGGTCGCCATGCACGACATTGTAGCGGACCGCGACTATCTCGCCGTCGAGGCGGAGGACGTGGAGACGCACATCGATACCCGAGCCCGGTTCGAGCGCAGCCTGGTAGAACCCGATGAGATCGTCGGCGACAAAGGCATCGCGAATACCCTGCTGCCGGAAGCGGGCCGAGCGCTGGGCGAACATGACATCCACCGCGCGGCGCGCCTCTTGCAGATCATTGACCTGCTCGAAGCCGACTTCCCCCAGGGCAGCCAGACGGTCCCCCTGCTGGCGGTCATGCTTGCGGCGCGACCGGCTCCGCTGCTCGCTGTCGCATTGCTCCCAGGAGGAGAACTGGGCGCGATAGAGGGTCTCCACGGGCAGGTTCGACCCCAGGCGGTCGAACAGGCCTCTGTGGCCCGCGATTTCCCCGGGAACGGTGCGCAGATAGACGAGATCCGCCCCTTTGAGAGGGGTCGTCATTGCCTGCCAGAAAGCGGCGAGTTCGGCGGGGTCGAGGCGCGCCAGAAGGTCATAGTCGGCGACCGGTGCATAGCAGCCCGCCTGGGGCCCCGGAAACCAGGTGAAGACGCGGACGCCATGCACCCACTTGCGCTGCAGCGGCAGCAGGGCCACAGGCTCGCCATTGATCGATCCGACGACGTAGAATTGCGCATTCTTGTCGATCCGACGGTCTGCCACCCACAGGCGGATGAAATCGTAGTTCTGACCGGGCGACTCGATCCCCCCGGCGCTGAGACGCCTCCAGATGGAATCGACCTGCGCAACCTCGTGGTAGACCGCGACGGAAATGGCCTGCGCCGCCGGCGAGGCCTGCGGCGGCTGGTGCACGGCTTCGTCGATCTGGTCGCCTGCCCAGGCGAGGGGTTGGCTTTCTGCGTTCACGAGTGGTCTGCGCTCTCTGCCCAATTCCGCGCCACTGTGGTCGCGAGGCGTAAACCGGGTCTGAAGATCGACCAGCAAAAACACCTTGCAATCACCAAAACGTGAACAGGGTTAATCCGCTTCTACGTTTTGGGGCGGGCCAACCCGAAAAATCCCAAGGTTCACCCGAACTTGGCCAGCACCGGAAAGGTTTCGAGGAACCAGTAGGAGATGCGGGTGAAGTTGCCGGTGAGAAACAGCAGCCCGGTGAGGACGAGCAGGCCGCCCATGACCTTTTCGACCACGCCAAGATGCTTCTTGAAACCGTTGAAGAAGGTGAGGAACGGACCAATGGCAATGCCCGCCAAAAAGAATGGAATGCCCAGGCCCAGCGAATAGAGGCCAAGCAGGGATGCGCCCTCCCACGCCGTGTCGCGGCTGGCGGCAACCGACAGGATCGCCGCCAGGACCGGCCCGATACAGGGCGTCCAGCCGATGGCGAAGGCGAGGCCGAGCAGGAACCCACCCAAAGGCCCGGAGGCGGCGCCGGGACCATTGTGCCGCAATTGCCGGTCGAGGATGCCGATGCGGTAGAGCCCGAGGAAGTGCAGGCCCATGGCGATGATCACCACGCCGGCAATGGGCGTGAGGATGGGCAGGAGCTGGCGGAAGACCTGACCGAAGGCGGTCGCCGTTGCGCCAAGCGCGATGAACACGACCGAAAAGCCGAGGATGAAGAAGATCGAGGTCAGCGCCACCCGGCCGGTCAGCCGGCCCGGCGATCCCGATACCGCCTCGGCCCGCAACTGGTCATAGCTCGCCCCGCTCATATAGGTGAGATAGGGCGGCACCAGCGGCAGGACGCAGGGGCTGAGAAAGCTCAGCACGCCGGCGCCGATCACCAGGGGCAGGGAAAATTCCAACTGTCGACGCTCCTTGTTGCCGCGCTTGGTTTAGCGCCCCGCGCGCAGAAGGCAATGAGCCCCTTGGCCGCATCGCGGGGAATTGAGGGCGTGCCGGAGCTTCGCCCGGCCCCATGGGCGTCGCGGTTGCGAAAACGAAGCGGTGCCCCGAGACGGCTTTCGCCCCAGAAACAAATGTATGAGACGAAAGCCGTCTCGGAGCGCCGGGACGTTCCCTTAGGGTGCCTCTGTCAAACAGCTTTGGCGCTGGATGATGTGCCCCCAGACCAGGACGCCTGCGAACAGCACCCTGCCCGGCCCATCCCCCGCAACCGTTCGCTGCAGTCCGCCCTTGGCGGGGGTGATGGCGGGAGTATGGGGGAGGATTTGGGTGCGGGGATTAATTTCGCGGTGTCGGTCGCAACATGCACGATCTGACTTCCTCCCCCTTTCGGGGAGGGTCGGGGGTGGGGGCCCGCAGGCCGGATGCTAGACATTTGGCGACCAGCGCGTCGCGCACCCCCACCCATCCTCCCCCGTCAAGGGGGAGGAGCGCATCGTGGTTGGGCGACAAGGTGGTGATTTTCCAGGTCCGCTCCTTGCCCTCCACAGGGGAGGTGGGTGGGGGTGAACAAGGTCACCGTAGCGACCGCGGTGCATCGAGAGAGTGGCCCTCGGGTCGAGCCCGAAGGCGGCGCGGTGTGTTCGGAAGCCTAGCAGATATCGGCAAATCCTCTGCCCCTGCCATGCCCTTGGTGATGGCATTGATCCGCTCTTCCAGAAGCTTGCGCATGCGGCGCGCCTCCGGATTGTCCTCCGAGCGCGGGGGCACGGTGCTGAACGGGCGCAGGCGGCGGATATGCACCGTGCCGCGCCGCAGCATCCAGACGCGGGCACTCTGCCCCGGGTCCCACATGCTGTGCTGGGCTTCGAAATGCTCCAGCAGCGCGCGCGCCTCGCCCAGTTGTGCCACCACACCCGCGCCATTCGCGGCAGGCCGCGCGGCCGCTCCGGACGGGCCGCCAAACCACGTGGCCTCCGCCAGCAGCTGCCCGGCCAGATCTTTCAATACCGGAGGAACGGCAGCCTCGGGGTGTTTCGCCGCCATGGGCCGCAACTGATCCAGCAGCGTGCCCTGCCGCACCATCAGGGCCTCATGGGCTTCGACCTTTCGGTGGCTAAGGCGGATGGATCTGGGCATGACGGGTCTCCGGTCGGAAGGGGGTTGGCCGGAGAGGATGGCATGCGGCGGAGGGGGCGGGGATAAAGGGCTCCCCTAGCAGCTAACTTGAATCTTGCTCCGACCAATTTGGATTGTGATCGGGCTACCACCCGCGCGAGCAAGCGCAAACTCAACGAAGTCGAGTACGGCACCTAGGCGCGCTTCGCCTTCTGGTTCAGGGCACGAGAAGCCAATTCGACATAGTTCAGCAAATCGAGGCTGCTTGAATCGCTGATGATTGAAATCCCTATCCCAGCTGATCAGAATCCGATTTGCGTGCATAGCCGCCTCCGCCACGATGGGGTCAGGCGCATCAGAAGCCATAACGTCGCGCACTCGAGCCACATCATGCCCAGCGGCAATTAGGAGGTTTCCCACGGAGTCAGGGACATTAACGTCGGTCAGAAATGAAAAGACGCGTGCTGTCGCCATTAAGCCGCACTAGAAACTTGGAAGGCTCGTGCAGCTTCTATGTCCTGCAGTTCAAGCTGCGGGAACTCCCTTATGATCGCCTCGGGTGAGTAGCCGGCATCCAAAAATCTTTTCACCGTCGCGACGGGAATCCGAGTCTTCTTAAAGACGGGTTCATTCTGCATTACAAACCGCCCATGAACGATTTGTCCGGCGTCTTCTTCCGCTCGAATATTAAGGCCCTGAATTGCCTGCCTGGTGTCCGAAATTGCTACCTTCAACGGTATGTCAAATACTCGTTGTCCGCTAACGACCTCGCGTCTTTCTTTAGTGCGGGGATCGGTAAAGACCACCCGCCTTCCAAGCACATACAGGGTGCTCTTTGTCCATTTTTCGTCGCCAAATTCCGAGAGTTCCTGTGACATTTTTCTCAGATGTTGCAACGGCACTTGGTACTTGTTCCGGAGCTGCCCAAGCACCCTCAAAGAAACGATATCCCGAAATGAATAAACTCGACTATAGGGAAGGTGTCTGTTCTCAGGCGCATAGCTTGGCTTGAGGAAGCCAGACCGATCCCATGAACGGAGCTGTGCCAACGACAGACCAGTCAGGCGCGCCGCATCTTCTTCACCGAAGGCGCCGATGACGTTGTTGTCTGCCATTTCCTTCCCCTATTGGACATGCCGGAACGACATGAATCGCTCGGTCCAATGTGCGCACTTCTCGCTTCATATGAGCGAATCCTGAACGTTCGTCTACTTTGCTCGCGCACTCCTGAAGTTGACCTTAATCACAATAGCGGCCTTTCCATCCGCTCTCCACCCCGCCCAAAGTCCCAGCGTCCCGCCCCTTGCCCCTGCCCCAATCCCACGCTACAGCACCGGCGAACCCGCTTGAGCTGAGGTGAAGATGACGTCGTCGCGTCCGCTGCGCATTGCCCCTTCCATCCTGTCGGCTGATTTTTCGCGGCTGGGGGATGAGGTCAGGGCGATCGTCGACGGGGGTGCCGACTATATCCATGTCGATGTGATGGACGGGCACTTCGTGCCCAATATCTCGTTTGGCGCACCGGTGATGAAATCCATCCGGGGCGTCACCAATGCGGTCTTCGACGTGCATCTGATGATTGCTCCGGCAGACCCTTATCTGGGCGATTTCGCCAGGGCGGGCGCCGACATCATTACCGTTCATGCCGAGGCGGGACCGCATCTGCACCGTTCACTGCAGGCCATCCGCGCGCTAGGCAAGAAGGCCGGGGTGGCGCTCAATCCGGCGACGCCGGTTTCGGTGCTCGAACATGTCATCGATGATTGTGACCTGGTGCTGGTCATGAGCGTCAATCCCGGCTTTGGCGGCCAGAGCTTCATTCCCGAGAGCCTCAACAAGCTGCGCCAGGCCAGGGCGCTGATCGGCGGACGGGATATCGACCTCGAGGTCGATGGCGGGGTGACCGCAGACAATGCAGGCGAGATCGTGCGTGCCGGCGCGAACGTGCTGGTAGCCGGCTCCTCGGTCTATGCGGGTAATGACCCGAAAACCTATGCCGGGCGGATCAAGGCGATCCGCGAGGCGGCAACGGGGATGGTGGTTTAGGCCACCGAATTGGTGACCATCGCCCCCTCCCCCTTGAGGGGAGGGTCGGGGTGGGGGTAGTTGAGTGGTCAACAAAGCCACCCCCTCCCTCAATCCCTCCCCTCAAGGGGGAGGCAAGCAAAGGGACTGAGGCATCCGGGCCTCGCCAGACACTGAATCAAACTCTGACATACCAAGGCCAAGCCCATGATTCCGCGCTATTCCCGTCCCGAAATGGTTGCCAACTGGTCGGCCGAAAGCCGGTTCGCCATCTGGTTCGAGATCGAGGCACACGCCACCTCCAAGCTGGCCGAACTGGGCGTCGTGCCCAGGGAAAGCGCCGACAAGATCTGGGAGGTGATGAATGCCCGCAAGCTCGAGCGCGGCGATTATGGCTTCGACGTCGCCCGGATCGACGAGATCGAGCGCACCACCAAGCATGACGTCATTGCCTTCCTGACGCATCTCAGCGAAATCGTCGGCCCCGATGCCCGCTTCGTGCACCAGGGCATGACCTCTTCCGACATTCTCGACACCACGCTCTCGGTGCAGCTCAAGAATGCCGCCGACATCCTGCTGACCGATATCGACGCCCTGCTGGCCGCGCTCAAGAAGCGCGCCTATGAGCACAAGGACACGATCACCATCGGGCGCAGCCATGGCATCCATGCCGAGCCGACGACTTTTGGCGTGAAGCTCGCCGAAGCCTATGCCGAATTTTCCCGCAATCGCGCCCGGCTGGTCGCGGCACGGGACGAGATTGCCACCGCTGCCATTTCCGGCGCCATCGGCACCTTTGCCAATATCGATCCGTCGGTGGAGGAATATGTCGCCGAAAAGCTCGGCCTCTCCATCGAGCCGGTCTCGACCCAGGTGATCCCGCGCGACCGCCACGCCATGTTCTTTGCGACGCTGGGCGTGATTGCATCGTCGATTGAACGCGTCGCGGTGGAAATCCGCCACTTGCAGCGTACCGAGGTGCTGGAGGCCGAAGAGTTCTTCTCGCCGGGGCAGAAGGGCAGCTCGGCCATGCCGCACAAGCGCAATCCGGTGCTGACCGAAAATCTCACCGGCCTCGCCCGCCTCGTGCGCGGCATGGTCGTGCCGGCGCTGGAAAACGTCGCCCTCTGGCACGAGCGCGATATCTCGCACTCCTCGGTCGAACGCATGATCGGACCGGATGCGACCATAACGCTGGACTTCGCCCTCGCCCGCCTGACGGGCGTCATCGACAAGCTGGTGGTCTACCCTGAGAACATGCGCAAGAATCTCGACCTGCTGGGGGGCCTGCACAATTCCCAGCGCGTGCTGCTGGCGCTCACCCAGGCCGGCTACTCCAGAGAGGACAGCTACGCCGCCGTGCAGCGCAATGCCATGAAGGTCTGGGAGCATCGCGGCGATCGTGCGGGCCTGTTTGCGCAGAACCTCAAGAGCGACCCGGACGTGACTCTGAGCGACGAACAAATCGACGCCATGTTCGATGACGCCTATCATCTTAAGCATGTCGACACCATCTTCGCCCGCGTGTTCGGCGAGGCGTGATGGCAATCCGCTACCAAAGGGAAGAGGGCCTCGCCGCGGCAGAGTATATTGCCTGTGTCGGGCAGACCACGCTCGGCGCCGGTCGCCCCATTGGCAATCCCGAGCGGGTGCAGGCAATGATCGACGAGTCAGACCTGGTCGTCACCGCGCGGAATGCCGACGGACTTCTCGTCGGCCTCAGCCGCACCATTACCGACTGGCACTGGGTCGCCTATTGCATGGACCTTGCCGTGGTCGAGGGGCAGCAAGGGGGCGGCGTGGGCAAGGCGCTGCTCGATGAGACGGTTCGCATCCTCGGCAAAGGTGGGTCTGGCGCTTCTGCCGCTTCCCGGCGCCGAAGGCTTCTACCGCCATATTGGCATGAGCGACTATCCCGCCTTCTGGCGCAAGCGTGAGGATGCAACGTGAGAATTGCCGACGCCGATATCCTGATCCTGCCGGGGCTTGGCAATTCCGGCGAAGGCCATTGGCAGTTGCGCTGGGCCGAGAAAATGTCCACCGCCGCCATTGTGGAACAGGCCGAATGGGATGAGCCCGACCCTGAGGACTGGACCGATACGATCGTCAAGGCCGTCGAACTGGCGGAGCGCCCGGTCGTGCTCGTCGCCCATTCGCTGGCCTGCATTGCCGTGGTGCAGGCCGCATCGCGCTTCCCCGAAGGCAAGGTGCGCGGCGCTTTCCTCGTGTCGCCGCCAGATATCGAGGGCAATCTGGACGTGCCGGAAGAAGCCCGCGCCTTCGGCATCGTGCCGCGCGATCCCCTGCCCTTTCCCTCGCTGCTGGTGATCTCGGACAGCGACCCGTTCTGCTCGCTGGAAGCGGCAGCCGACTATGCCGGCGCCTGGGGCGCGGATTTCCATCAGGCGGGCAATGCGGGACATATCAATGTCCATTCCGGGCACGGGCCATGGCCGGAGGGCCTGCTGATGTTCACCAGGCTGATGCAGCGGCTGTGATGGACTACCAACTGACACCGGGCATACCCAGCGTCGCCGACTATCGCCGCCTGCGCGAGGTCACCGGCCTCAGCCCCAAGACACAAGAGGCCGCCGAAGCCGGCCTGCCCAATAGCTGGTAAGGCGTGATCGTCCGTCACGCGGGACGGACAGTGGGCATGGGGCGCGTGATCGGCGATGGCGGCACTGCCTTCCAGATCACGGATATTGCCGTGGAGCCCGAACATCAGGGCAAGGGCCTGGGCAAGCAGATCATGGCGGCGCTGATGGCGCATCTGCACGCCAATGCCCCGGCCAGCGCCTATGTGAGCCTGATCGCCGATGGCGATGCAAAGCGTCTCTACGCCCAGTTCGGCTTTGCGCCGGTCATGCCCGCCTCGATTGGCATGGGGCTCTGGCTGGCGCCTCAATTGTTGCGAAACTCAGAAACCTGACTGATCCCGGGCGCCGTGCAAGATACGACCGATGAGGACGACGTCGCCGTCGACCCGATAGATGACGATGTGAGAGCCATGAATGAAGGACCCGCTGGCACCTTCAAATGGGCGACCCATTTCGGGGAATTCACCAAGCATTTCGAAGACTCCGTCAAGGTCACGAAGGTAGCGCTCGGCCTGACGGGGCCCAAAGGTCTCAAAAGTGTATCGGAAAATCTCGGTCAGATCGACTTCGGCGGCGCGCGATATCTCATGACGCATGCCGGAAGCTCTGACGAGCCTCGGCTATAATCTCGTCAACGGACTTCCCCGACGGCCCGCTATCGAAACCATCAGCAATGGCGCGCCGGATCAGACGCCGCTTTTCCTCAATCGGGAGCGCGTCAAACTGCGCCCGCTGCTCGGCAGTCGGAGCGGCCCAAGGATAAACGTCGATACTGATTGTCTCGGGCTTGTCCATACGAAATGCTATCATGATGCAGGCGAGAAGCAAAAGGCCCCACCGGTTTCCCGATGGGGCCTTTCATCTCAGGAGGGCGGACCAATCAGCCCTCAGCGGCGATCTGTTCGCTGGCCACGGCAATCAGGCTGATCATCTTTTCGCGAATCGTCTCGTCGGAGACGGCGACGCCCTTGGCCTTGAGGTCGCCCGAAACCTTGCGGAACACGTCCTCGTCACCAGCCTCCTCGAAATCGGCAGCGACCACTTCGGCGGCATAGGCCTTGGCGGCCTCGGCCTCGAGGCTCATCAGTTCGGCGGCCCACAGGCCCAGGAGCTTGTTGCGGCGCGCTTCGGCCCTGAACTTCTTTTCTGCGTCGAAGGCGAACTTGGCTTCCTGGCCCTTCTTGCGTTCGTCGAACCCGCTCATGGTCACTCCCAATTGGCTGCAATGCCGTCCATTCGGCTTTCGCCTGTGGACATAGGCGGTTCGGGGCCGCAAATCAACGGGACGCGGGCCGCTGCGACCGCATGACCCGCATGGGCGCCGGGAGGAAAGCGCTTGCTTTTTTGTCCCGTTCTGGCGCATGAAGCGGCCAACCTCACCCCACCCCTTCCAAGGCCCCGGATTCGCCATGAACCGTCGACGCAAAATCTATGAAGGCAAGGCCAAGATCCTGTTCGAGGGTCCCGAGCCGGGCACGCTGGTGCAGTACTTCAAGGATGATGCCACCGCCGGCAACGGCGCCAAGCACGAAGTCATCGACGGCAAGGGTGTGCTGAACAACCGGATCTCCGAGTTCATCTTCACCAAGCTCAACGACCTGGGCATCCCGACCCACTTCATCCGCCGCGTCAACATGCGCGAACAGTTGATCAAGGAAGTCGAGATCGTGCCGCTCGAAGTGATCGTGCGCAACGTGGCCGCCGGCTCGCTGGTCAAGCGCCTCGGCCTCGAGCCGGGCACGCGCCTGCCCCGCTCGATCATCGAATTCTGCTACAAGGACGACGCCCTGGGCGATCCGATGGTCTCGGAAGAGCATATCACCGCCTTCGGCTGGGCCACCCCGGCCGAACTCGATGACATCATGAGCCTCGCCGTCCGCATCAACGACTTCCTCACCGGCCTCTTCATGGGCGTCGGCATCCAGCTCGTCGACTTCAAGATCGAATGCGGACGCCTCTATGAGGGCGACATGATGCGCATCGTCCTGGCCGACGAAATCAGCCCCGATAATTGCCGCCTGTGGGATATCAAGACCCGCAACAAGATGGACAAGGATCGTTTCCGCGAAGGCCTCGGCGGCCTTGTGGAGAACTATCGCGAGGTCGCCCAGCGCCTCGGCATCCTGGTCGAGAACGACAATGCGCTGACCACCGGTCCGCGCCTGGTCCAGTAGTTACTTAGGGAAAGCTGCAATGAAAGCGCGCGTCATCGTCACGCTCAAGAACGGCGTTCTCGACCCCCAGGGGCAGGCCATCGAAGGCTCGCTCGCCAGCCTCGGCTTTGCCGGTGTTGCAGGGGTGCGACAGGGCAAGGTCTTCGATTTCGAGGTGTCGGGAACCGACGCGGAAGCCGCGCGTTCCCAGATCAATGCGATGTGCGACAAGCTCCTCGCCAACACCGTGATCGAAAACTACTCGGTCGAAATCTCAAATTAACGCCTCCAAGGCTACAACCTCTTTCGCGCCCACTTTGGCGCAGGACCGTATGACTATGCGCAAGACCCAGATCGCCCTCACCGTCATGTTCTTTTCCTCGCTCGGCCTGCTGTTTGCAGCCTATGCATCCGTGCCGGTCTGACCGACTAAAAAGTCAAAGTAGAACTTTGCGGATTTTCTGTCCGACACTGTTCTAGTCACCTTTTGTTAAGCCGGGCACAGCTAGCTTCACGTCGAAACACTCTGACGTGAATGAATAGCACTTGGCGTCATTTCCAAAATATCTGCTGACCGCCGGAGCAGCCACAGTCGTGGATGTTGCGACGGTTCAGCTCTGCCTGCAGTTCGTGGCGGCAAATGCGTCTTTGGCGCTCGGCCTGGCCATCGCCATCGGCGCCGCATGCGGGCTCACGGTTAATTTCCTGCTGTCGCGTCGATACGTCTTCCGCACCGATGGACGGCGGATACACCAGCAATTCGTAACGTTTCTGGGCGTGTCCATCTCGACCGCCCTGTTGCGCATTGCCGTGGCGTATACACTGGTGGCCCTGTTTGGCCTGCCAGTCTTTTCATTCCTTCTGACCCTTCCGGTTTCCCTGCCAGCCGAGCGTCTCGCCCACATCGGCGCCGTGGGCCTCGTGACAATCTATTCCTTCCTCGCACATCGCCACATTTCCTTTGCCGGCGGGTTCCGCAGCCGTCTGCGCGCTCGAACAACCATGGTGTCCTGATGCATGTCGAAACTCTCATCATCGGCGCCGGCCCGGCAGGCCTGACCGCAGCCTATGAACTGACCAAGGCCGGGTGCAGCGTCGCCATGGTCGAGCGCGACCCTGTCTATGTGGGCGGCATTTCGCGCACGGTGAACTACAAGGGTTATCGCTTCGACATTGGCGGGCACCGGTTCTTCTCCAAGAGCGCCGAGGTCGAAGCCTGGTGGACCGAGATCATGGGCGACGAAATGCTGCAGCGCCCTCGCTCGAGCCGCATCTATTACAACGGCAAGCTGTTCGACTACCCGCTGCGGGCCATGGATGCGCTGATCAAGCTGGGGCCTCTCGAAGCGGTGCGTTGCGTCCTGTCCTATGCCTGGGCCAAGGCCCGCCCCTATCGCCACGTCGTCAGCTTCGAGCAATGGGTCGTCAACAATTTCGGCCGCCGGCTCTTCGAAATTTTCTTCAAGACCTACACCGAGAAGGTTTGGGGCATGAAGTGCACGGAGATTTCCGCCGACTGGGCGGCCCAGCGCATCAAGGGGCTCAACCTCTATCAGGCCATTGTCCAGAGCTTTGGCCTGGGCAAGAAGCCCGAGACCAACGGCGAGATCATCAAGACCCTGATCAATTCCTTCCGCTATCCGCGGCTGGGTCCGGGTCAGATGTGGGAACGGGCCCGCGACAAGATCATCGACCAGGGCGGCAAGGTGATGATGGGATCGACCATCACCGCCCTCACACAACACAAGCAGACCGGCCAATGGGTCGCCATCGTCACCGATGCCGAGGGGCGCGAAACCAAGGTCACGGCCGACCACCTCGTCTCGACCGCGGCCATCAATGAACTGGTGCGCATGCTGGGCGCCGACAAAGACCCCGCGGTGGCTCAGGCCGCCGCCGGGTTGCGCTACCGCGATTTCCTCATTGTCGGGCTGATCATGCGCGGCAAGGAAAGCTTCGACGACAACTGGATCTACATCCACGATCCGAAGGTCAAAGTCGGACGCATCCAGAATTTCAAATCCTGGTCACCGGACATGGTGCCCGATCCCGACACCGCCTGCTACGGCATGGAATATTTCTGCAATGCCGGCGACGAAACCTGGGACATGGACGATGCCGGCCTCATCGCGCGCGCCAAGCGCGAGATCGCGCAGCTGGGCCTGGCTCGCGCCGAGGACATCGTGGATGGCTCAGTGGTGCGCCAACCAAAGGCCTACCCGGTCTATGACGAAGCCTACAAGATGCATGTCGACACGATCATCGAGGGCCTGGAAGCCAGTTTCAGCAACCTGCACCTGGCGGGTCGCAACGGCATGCACAAATACAACAACCAGGACCACGCCATGATGACGGGCATGCTCACCGCCCGCAACATCATGGCTGGCGCGATCCAGCATAACGTCTGGACGGTCAACGAAGACGCTGAATACCACGAGGGTGGCGATGCAGGCACTGTCAGGATTGAAGAACGCCTGGTTCCGCGCCGCGTCGCCTGACCGGACCGAAAATCCCGCTGAACCCAGCCAGGCGGACACCGTCATCGCCCTTGCGGCGGTGATCATCTATGCCGTGCTGCAGGTGGCGCTGGTCGTGACCCATGACGCCTGGGTCGACGAAGCCCAGGCCTGGCTGCTTGCCACCAGGCTGACCAACCCGCTCGACCTGCTGGTCCTGCCCGGCGAAGGCCATCCGCCGCTTTGGCACTGGCTGCTCCGCATCATCTCGACTGTGCTTGACTTCAATCAGGCGCGCTATCTCAACACCGGGATCGCCATCCTCAATGCGGTGCTGCTGTACCGCCTGCTGCGCAGCGAGGTCATGCTGCTCGTCCTGATGCTTTTCAGCTTCGCCGTGCTGCAATATTGGGGCTATCACTTCCGCCCCTATCCGCTGGTCTTCACCTGCGTCATCTCTGCCCTGCTGCTCGACCGCGCCGATCGTCCCGTCGTCTCTACCTGGGTTCTGGCACTCGCCTGCGGCCTGCACTTCTTCTGCGGCCTGTTCTTCGCCTTCTGGCTGGTGTGGCAGTTGAGCAAGGGGACGCCGACGCTCAAACTCGTGCCGCCCGCCATTCTCGCCGCCCTGTTCGGCGTCTCCGCGGTCCTGTCCGGGCTGGGCAACCCCACTGCCGGACCTGAAACCGGTGACCTTCTGACGGACACGTTCCAGATCCTGAGCTGGGCGTTCATGCTCGAGCCCATACGCGGACCGCTCAGCGCCCTCGTCATCGTCGCTGCCCTGATCTTCGCGCTGCGCGATCGTCCGGTGCTGTTGGTGACGCTGCTCGCCCTGCTGATCAGCTTCTCGATCGCGGCGGGTCTGATCTACGGGCGATCTCCATGGCACGCCGCGTTCCAGACCATGCTGTGCTTCATCGCCTTCATGGCAGCCGGCATGGACCGCCCCCGGCGATTGGTGCTGATCGCCCTTCTGATTCCCCAGGTCGCGGTCGGTCTCGTGGTGGTCACACAACGTCTCAGCGAACCGTGCTGGACCAAGGACGACCTCTACGCAATCGCTCGCGCCGATGCCGGAGCCGGGTTCGACCCCGAAACCGACCTCGTCGGCTGGCCCGACACGGTCATTCCCGAATGGGCTGCCGAAAACGGCATCCGGATGATCAACGGCAACAATGGCGAACTGGCCGATGCGATCGTGTGGCGCGACCACCACCCCGAGGTCGTGGCGCCCTCGGTACTGGCCAAGACAAGACCGTTCTGGCTGATCTGCATCAAATGCGGACCGGTCCTCGAGGCCTTGAAGGAACAAGGAGCGACGCCGGTCAAGATCGGCGAAAAGGAAAGCATCGACTTCCACGACGCAGCGGCCTTCCGCATTGAATAGACTGGCGCAAGACTCTCGTTACCAAATCCGAGCATTTGTGCCGATGACGCGGCACGCTTAACCCCAATGGATCGGCTTCGGGTCTAGATTCTCCGCAAAGCAAGGCGGGAACCATCATGCAAACCACCAAATCCCGACTCGACTGGGTGGACATGGCCAAGGGCCTTTCCATCTTTCTCGTGGTCACCATGTATTGCGCCGCGAGCGTCGGCGAGGATACCGGACAGGTCGGCTTCCTGCATTGGACCATCGCCTTCGCCACCCCCTTCCGCATGCCGGAATTCTTCGTGCTTTCAGGCCTGTTCCTGAGCCAGGTGATTGACCGGCCCTGGAAGAGCTATGCCGACCGGCGCGTGGTCCACTATGCTTATTTCTATGCCCTCTGGGCGGTCATCCACATCGTCTTCAAGGAGGCGCTGATTGCCCGCGACTTCGGCGGCGCGGCGAGCTCGCTGGCCTGGGCCGTGGTCGAGCCCTATGGCGTGCTCTGGTTCATCTACATGCTGGCAGTCTTCGGGCTGGTGGCCAAGTTCCTGCATGAGATCAGGGCCTCGGCCTGGGGCGTGCTGGCAATTGGCGCCATCCTGCAAATGGCCAGCATCCATACCGGCAGCTATCTGATCGACCAGTTCGCCGAGTATTTCGGCTACTTCTACGCTGGAGCCGTGTTTGCGCCGCGGATCTTCAAACTCGCCGACTGGGCCGCGAACCATATCGCGCTGGCCCTTGGTGCCCTCGCCGCCTGGGCATTGGTCAATGCCGTCATGGTATTTTCGCCCGGCTTCATGATGGATCCGGTCCATATCCAGATGGGTTGGGGCGCCGTGCCCGGCCTGCACCTCGTCCTAGCCTTGGCCGGATCGGCGGCAATCTGCATGATCGCAGCCCTGCTGACCCGCCTGCCCTTCATGGATTGGCTGCGCTGGATGGGATCGAAGTCGCTGGTGATCTATGTCGCCTTCGTCCTGCCCATGGGCATGACCCGGACCTTACTGCTGCGGCTCGGTGTCGATGAGCCCAACCTGCTCAGCCTCTTCACCATGGCGGTCGCCATCACCGCGCCGTTGGTTCTGTGGTGGGTGGTACAGAAGACCGGCTTCGGGCGCTTCCTGTTTGAACGCCCCGCCTGGGCGCACCTGCCCGGCACGCGGCCACAGTTGTCCGCCCGGCCCGCCCCTGCCCAATAGCAAAGGCCGGTCCTGCGACCGGCCCATTTTCGCTATCCCGTCCCCATCCGTTCAATCGGGCGCACGAAAGATCGTGGGGACGATCGGCCTGATGCGCGTTTGCGGCGAAGCCGGGCGCGGCTGAGGCTTCATGTCGCTGAGCAGATGGGGTTTGCCATCCTTGCCGCGGATGGTCATCGGCTTCGCCTCAGGCGGTGTCTGTTGCTGCATGATCGGCCTCCCATTCACACTGTGGGAGACCAACGGCCACATGGCCGTCTAGTTCCACCATTGCGCCACATTGAGCGGCCAATTCGCGCGGGAAATGGCGGAGCCCCTTGCCTTTTGAAGCAAGACTCACCACAAGGGCCTCGCGCATCCCTGACAGACGAAAAAGGATAGACCGATGAAGGCCGCCGTCATCGTGTTTCCGGGCCTCAATCGTGACCGCGACATGATCGCGGCGCTGACCAAGATCGGGGGCGTCAAGCCAGCGGTCGTCTGGCACCAGGATGCCGATATCCCCGATGCCGACCTGATCGTCATCCCCGGCGGATTCTCCTATGGCGACTATCTGCGCTGCGGCGCCATTGCTGCCCGCTCGCCCATCATGGACAAGCTACGTGAGCGCGCCGCCCGAGGCGTCAAGGTCCTGGGCGTCTGCAACGGCTTCCAGATCCTGATCGAGGCCGGCCTGCTGCCCGGTGCGCTGATGCGCAATACCTCGCTCAAATTCGTCTGCCGCGAGGTCAAGCTCGAAGTCGTCAACGCCGAGACCGACTTCACCCGCGGCTACAGCAAGGGCCAGATCATCCGCTGCCCGGTGGCCCATCACGACGGCAATTATTTCGCCGATGCCGAGACGCTCAAGCGCATCGAAGGCGAAGGCCGGGTGGCCTTCCGCTATGCCGAGGGCACCAATCCCAATGGCTCGATGCACGACATTGCCGGCATCTTCAACGAAAAGAAGAATGTGCTCGGCCTGATGCCGCACCCGGAAAACCTCATCGAAGCGGCGCATGGCGGCGACGATGGGCGGGCCCTCTTCGCGTCGGTCCTCAAGCAGGTGGCGTGACGAAGACGGCATGCTCAAACCAGCGCTGACATGGGCGGGACTGCTGCTCGGCGTCGTGGCGCTGGGGCTGCAATTCGCGATCTCCATTCCGGCCTACATGGCCAATGGCATGGGCCTGCCCGAAGCGCTGGTGCAGTTCTTCAGCTTCTTCACCATCCTCACCAACCTCACCATCACGCTGATCTATCTTTCTGCTCTGGCCGCCTGGGCCGGACTCGGCTGGTTCCGCAAGCCTGTAACCCGAGCCATGATGGCCGGCGTCATGGCACTGGTGATGATCTTCTATCACGTTATGCTGCGCCCCATCTGGCAGCCCGAGGGCCTGTTCCTGGTCTGCGACTACCTGCTGCATTACGTGGCGCCGTTGCTCTACACGGCCTGGTGGGCGACCACGCAGCGACACGGGACGCTGGACTATCCTGCCGTGCCCGCCATGCTGGTGCCGCCGCTGATCTACCTGGCCTATGTCATGGTCCGCGGCGCCTTCACCAACACATACCCCTATCCCACGCTCAATGCCTCCGAGCTGGGCTATGGGCAGGTGGCCATCAATGTGGTGATGGTCGCCGTTGGGCTCACCATTCTCCACCTCATCACCATCGGCATCGACCGGGCGCTGGCGCGCCGGGCTGCCATTTCCTGATCTCCTCCCGGGACTGCCTCTGATGACCCTTCGCAACGACATCGCCATCACCCCCGAACTGGTCGCCAGCCATGGCCTCAAGCCCGATGAATACCAGAAGATTCTCGACCTGATCGGCCGCGAGCCGACCTATACGGAGCTCGGCATCATCTCGGCCATGTGGAACGAGCACTGCTCCTACAAGAGCTCGAAGAAGTGGCTGCGCACCCTGCCCACCAAGGGTCCGCGCGTCATCCAGGGTCCGGGCGAGAATGCCGGCGTCGTCGATATCGGCGACGGCCAAGCAATCGTGTTCAAGATGGAGTCGCACAACCACCCGAGCTTCATCGAGCCCTATCAGGGTGCAGCGACTGGTGTCGGCGGCATCCTGCGCGACGTCTTCACCATGGGCGCAAGGCCGGTTGCGGCCATGAATGCACTGCGCTTCGGCGCTCCGGACCATGAAAAGACCCGCCACCTCGTCAATGGCGTCGTGGCCGGCGTTGGCGGCTATGGCAACAGCTTCGGCGTGCCCACCGTGGGCGGTGAAGTCGAGTTCGACGCCCGCTACAATGGCAATATCCTGGTCAATGCCTTCGCGGCAGGCCTGGCCGACACCGACAAGATTTTCTACTCGAAGGCCGAAGGCGTCGGTCTTCCCGTCGTCTATCTCGGTGCCAAGACCGGCCGCGACGGCGTCGGGGGCGCCACCATGGCCTCGGCTGAATTCGGCGACGACATCGAGGAAAAGCGCCCGACCGTCCAGGTCGGCGACCCCTTCACCGAAAAGCGCCTGCTCGAAGCCTGCCTTGAACTGATGGCCACCGGCGCCGTCATCGCCATCCAGGACATGGGCGCGGCCGGCCTCACCTGTTCGGCCGTGGAGATGGGCGCCAAGGGCGACCTCGGCATCGAGCTCGACCTCGACAAGGTGCCGGTGCGCGAAGCGCATATGACGGCCTACGAGATGATGCTCTCGGAAAGCCAGGAGCGCATGCTCATGGTGCTGCATCCGGACAAGGAAGCGGTGGCCCGCAAGGTCTTCGAAAAATGGGAGCTGGACTTCGCCACCGTCGGCCACACCACCGATGATTTGCGATTCCGCGTCATCTGGCAGGGCGAGGAAGTCGCCAACCTGCCGATCAAGGAACTGGGCGATGAAGCGCCCGAATATGATCGCCCCTGGATCGAACCCAAGGTTCCGGCCGCCCTTGCCAGGGCCGACGTGCCGCAGATGGACGTTGCCGAGGCGCTGCTGGCGCTGGTCGGCGGGCACCAGTGTTCATCGCGCCGCTGGGTTTATGAGCAATACGATACGCTGATCCAGGGCAATACCATGCAGCGCCCCGGCGGCGATGCCGGCGTCATCCGCGTCGAGGGCCACGACAGCAAGGGACTCGCCTTCTCGTCCGACGTCAATCCTCGTTATTGCGAAGCCAACCCCTATGAGGGCGGCAAGCAGGCCGTGGCCGAATGCTGGCGTAACTTGACGGCGACCGGGGCAGAGCCGTTGGCCGCCACCGACAATCTCAATTTCGGCAATCCCGAGCGCCCCGAAATCATGGGCCAGTTCGTCAAAGCCATAGAGGGCATCGGCGAGGCCTGCCGCGTACTCGACTTCCCCATCGTTTCGGGCAATGTCAGCCTCTACAACGAAACCAATGGCCGCGGCATCCTGCCGACCCCGACCATTGGCGGCGTTGGCCTCTTGCCCGAATGGAAGCAGAGCGTCGGCATCGGCTTCGTAGCCGAGAACCAGCCCATCCTGCTGATCGGTGGCCCCGCCGAGCGCGGCACCCACCTCGGCCAGTCCATCTACCTGCGCGACCTCTTCGGCCGCCGCGATGGCGACGCCCCGCATGTCGACCTTGCTGCCGAGCGCAAGACTGGTGACTTCGTGCGCAAGCTGATCCGCGCCGGCGTCGTCACCGCCTGCCACGACCTTTCCGATGGCGGTCTCGGCGTTGCCCTGGCCGAAATGGCCATTGCCGGTGGCATTGGCGCGACCGTGACCGATGTCGAGGGCAATGACCCGATCCTCACCTTCTTCGGCGAAGATCAGGGGCGTTACCTCGTGACTCTCAATCTCGATCCGCAGGGCGAGGAAATCGCCGCCCTCTGGAAGGAGGCCGAGGCTCTGGGCATTTTTGCGCCCTGGATCGGGACGACGGGCGGCATGACCCTCACGCTGGGTGGCGCGACCCCAGTTGCCATCGCCACATTGCGCGGCGCGCATGAAAGCTGGTTCCCCAGCTATATGAACGGCTAAGCTGGCCTTTCAAACGATCTGCCATATGATCGCCGTTCTTTGGAGTGCTTTGCTCACTCCATCGAACGGCGTTTTCTTTTTGGGAGTGGATGATGAAGCAAGCAGCTGTGGCAGGACTTGCCGTACTGGGCCTCGTCCTCTGCCCGAGCCTGGCCGCCGCCCAGAGCGTCAGCGTCACGCGCTCGATCCTGCCCGAAAGCCCATACACGCTGATCTTTCCCGAACCCATGATCGTGGCTGGCAGCAGCATGGACCCGGTCATGATGACCATCAACCATCCTGAGGCGCCGCTGCAATGCGACATGTCGGTGGTGCCGGCGGAAGATACCGGCTGGACGGCGGAAGACGCGCTCGGCGCACTCAATGATGCTGATGTCGCCGCGTCGTGGTCCGAAATCATGCCCGGCTTCGCGCTCACCAGCAAAGGCACCGTGCCCTACCAGGACGCAACGGCGCTGATCTACGATGGCAACAGCCCGGAATCGACCATGGGCGTGCCGCTCACCGTCGTGCACACCGAAACGGTGTCCAATGGTCGCGGCTATGTCCTCGACTGCCTCTACGCGACGGCAGAGGCGGAACGCGCGCGTCCGATCGTCGATTTCATCATCGCCAACTTCGCGACCCGCTCGGATGCCGAGTGTTGCATCGGCGCCGAAGTCGCTCCCCAGGAAGAGACCGCGCCTTCCCAATAGGGCTGGTTGAAGCCACTCCTTCCGCATGCCATATCAATGGCAGTGCCCGGACCGATCCGGGCGTTCGTTGACTTATGCGGGAGACAGCACATGCCCATGGACGCAAGCGAAATCGAGCGCCGCATCAAGGCTGCCCTGCCCGATGCGGAAGTGGAAATCCGCGACCTCGCCGGCGACGGCGACCACTGGGCTGCAGCGGTAAAGTCCGAGCAGTTCCGCGGCAAGACACGCGTGCAACAGCACAAGCTGGTCTATGACAGCCTGCAGGGCGATATGGGCGGCGCCCTCCATGCCCTGGCGCTGCAAACCAGCGTTCCGGACTGACCGGTGCCGGGCCTGCGCGAGTCGCTCGATCTGATCCGCATGGTGCGGCCCGAGGCCGGCACTGCTGCCATTGACCACGAAATCCAGGCCGAGCGCGCCAGTTCGCTCGGCGCTGCCGAACGGCGCGTTATCGAAACGCTGGCCGGTCTGCAATCCGGCGAGGACCGCGCCCGCTGGCTCTCGGAAGCACAGCAGGCCGTCTGGGCCTATTTCGTCCAGCGCGAATTGATCGGATTTCGTCGGCATACGGAAGTCATCCACGACCTCGGAATTCCAACCGAGGTGCTCAATGGGCTGGGGGCCGTACCGGCAAAGGCGAAGTGACCCGCGCCGTCATCTTCGACGTCGATGGCGTGCTCGTGCGCGGCTACCACGCGAAGCCCGAACGCACCCGCCGGTGGGACGAGAACCTGCTGGCCGATCTCGGGGTCGACCCCGACCGTTTCCGCAACGAGTTCATCTTCGACATTTTCATCACGCGGGTCGTGACCGGGAAGGTGTCGCTCATCGAGGCACTCGACAGGCGCTTGCCCGGCCTGGGCTACAAGGGCTCGTCCATGGCCTTTGCCCAATATTGGCTGACCAAGGACAGCCAGCTCAACACCGAACTGATCGAGGCCATCCGGCGGCTGAAGGAGCGGGACGACGTCCGGCTCTTCATCGCGACCAACCAGGATCACATGCGGGCCCAGTGGCTCTGGCAGACAATGGGTCTTGGCGAAATCTTCGAGGACATCTTCTATTCGGCGCGCATCGGCATGACCAAGGCGCATAAGGGCTTTTTCGCCTTTGCCGATGCGCGGATGGGCAAGACCGACGGGAAGCCCCTATTCTTCGACGACACCCAGAAGGTCATCGACATGGCGCATAAGGCCGGATGGGAAGCCGTGCTGTTCGACACCAATGCCCAGTTCTTCGATCACCCCTGGGTGAAGGCGCGGCTGTAGCATCTGCGCGACACTCGACAGCGCCCCGCTGCTATCCTATTTAAGGGCAAATTCAGCCGGCCCTTGAAACCGGACTTTTGAAAGGCTCTTCCCATGACCGACATCAACGCCTTCATCGACGACAAGGTGAAGAACAACGACGTGTTCCTTTTCATGAAGGGCTCGCCGGATTTCCCCCAGTGCGGTTTCTCCGGCCAGGTCGTGCAGATCCTCAACTATCTGGGCGTCGACTATTCCAGCGCCAACGTGCTCGAAAGCGACGAGCTGCGCGAAGGCATCAAGGCCTATACCAACTGGCCGACCATTCCCCAGCTCTACGTCAAGGGCGAGTTCATCGGCGGCGCCGACATCGTGCGCGAGATGTTCCAGTCGGGCGAATTGCAGAGCCACCTGCAGCAGGCCGGTGTCTCGGTCAAGCAGAGCGCCTGAGCGTTCCAGGCCTGAACCAGTTCTGAAGGGTCCAACCTTAAGTGGCTGGACTCTTTGTGTTTTTAAGCGCCTGGCTGGTAGCGGCTTCCAAACCCCTCCCCAACCACCGCGCCGCCCTCGGACTTGATCCGAGGGCCAGCCCGACGATCGCGATGTTGGGAATGGTCCTCGGGTCAGGCCCGAGGACGGCATTGCGTGTGTGGATAGCGTCGCGCAACGCTGGCTCCCATCACCAACTCTGATCGGGCCATCAGCTTTTATCGTTTTGAGTGATGGCGTGCCGGGCGTAGATTGTCTTCACAATCCCGCAGAGACTCCCGCAATGTCCGTCACCGCCGCACGCCCCGCCGTCCCGCTGCCGCTCGTCATTATTGCCGGTTGCATCATCGCGGCCATCGGCTTCGGCACTCGCGGTTCCTTTGGGCTCTTCACGCTTCCGGTGACCGAGGACCTGGGCCTGACGCGCGAGCAATGGGGCATGGCCATGGCCGTACAGAACCTGGTCTGGGGCATAGCCCAGCCCTTCGCCGGCGGCATGGCCGACAAGTATGGCTCGGCTCGCGTGCTGGCCTTTGGCGGCCTGATCTACGCCGCAGGCGTGTTGGGCATGGCCCTCTCGCCCGATACGCTGGCCATGACGCTGACGGCGGGCGTCGTCACCGGCGTCGGCATTGCCGTTGCCTCCTTCGGCGTCGTCATGGCGGCCTTCGGTCGGGTCGTGCCGGCGGAAAAGCGCAGCTTCGTTTTCGGCATTGCCACGGCGGCCTCCTCGGCCGGCCAGTTCATCTTCGCCCCGCTCGGCCAGGGCTTCATCTCCGCCTTCGGCTGGCAGATGGCGCTGGTCTGGATCGCGCTGATCCTGCTGCTGATCATCCCCCTCTCGACCGCACTGCGCGGCCGCACCGAATCCGCGCCCGGGGAAGCGGACCTACCCTTCATGCAGGCGCTGTCGCGCGCCTGGGGCCATGGCTCGTACCGACTGCTGGTCATCGGCTTTTTCGTCTGCGGCTTCCACCTGGCCTTCATCAACGTGCACATGCCCGCTTACCTCGTGCAATGCGGCCTCTCCCCCGAGGTGGGCAGTTGGACCATTGCGGTCATCGGTCTCTTCAACATCGTTGGATCGCTGCTTTCGGGCTGGCTGGGCAGCCGCCTGCCCAAGCAGATGCTGCTGGCCTCGATCTATTTCCTGCGCGCGCTGCTGATCGCGGCCTTCCTGCTGATCCCGGTCAGCGAAGTCACCGCCTATGCCTTCGCCGCCGGCATGGGCCTGCTCTGGCTGTCGACCGTGCCGCTGACGGCCGGTCTCGTCACTCTGTTCTTCGGGCCGCGCTACATGGGCATGCTCTACGGCATCGCCTTCCTCAGCCATCAGGTCGGGTCCTTCGTCGGCGTCTGGCTGGGCGGCGTGGTCTATGACCAGACCGGGGCCTATGACCTGGTCTGGTACCTGGGCATCCTGCTTGGCCTGGCTTCGGCGGCCATCCACATTCCCATCAACGAGCGCAGCGCGACCAATTTTTCCCTCAAGCCTGCCTGAACGATGGCGACCCTTCCATCGGCCGTTGCCGATTGAAGGGTTGCCAAACAGGTTCAACAGGTTCATGGTCCGGCCATTCCTTTCGGCCGGTTTCCTGTCGGCTTTGACGAGTTTCAATCATGTCAGATCACTTCACGCGGGTTCTCTCGCGCCCTGAATTCATTGCCCTCATGGCCGCCCTCATGGCGCTCAACGCCCTGGCCATCGACGTCATGCTGCCGGCCCTGCCCTATATGGGCGAGGCCTTGGGCATCACCCACGAAAACGAGCGTCAGTTCGTCATTTCCACCTATATGATCGGCATGGGCGTGGCCCAACTGGCCTTCGGGCCTCTCACCGACCGCTTCGGGCGCCGCGCGCCGCTGCTGGCCGGCGTCGCCATCTATGTCGTGGCCGTCATTGTCGCCGCCTTTGCGCCCAGCTTCGGCATGCTGCTGGCCCTGCGCTTCATCCAGGGCATGGGCGCGGCCAGCGTTCGCGTCATCACCACGGCCGTCATCCGCGACCGGTATGCGGGCCGTGAAATGGCCGAAGTCATGTCGCTGGTCTTCATGGTGTTCATGGCCATCCCGATTATCGCGCCCAGCATTGGCCAGATCCTGCTGCTCACCGGCCCCTGGCAGACCATCTTCATCTTCATGGGCGCCCTGGCGCTCGCCTTCTGGCTTTGGACCTTTATCCGTCTGCCCGAAACCCTCCCGGTCGAGAAGCGCCGTCCGCTGAGCCTGATGAGCGTGGTCGAGGGCTTCCGCATCGTCTTCACCAACCGGGTTGCCATTTCCTACGGCCTGGCGGGCATGTTCCTGTTCGGCGCCCTGTTCGGCTTCATCAGCTCGTCCCAGCAGATCTATGTCGATATCTACGGGCTGGGGGTCTGGTTCCCCGCTGCTTTCGCCGCCATGGCCGGCCTCATGGCTGTGTCGTCATTCACCAACTCCCGCGTGGTCCGGCGCCTCGGCATGCGGCGCCTGTCGCATGGGGCCATGCTGACCTTTACCGGCGTTTCCGGCATCTGGTTGACCTTTGCCCTTCTGGGTTTCCTGCCGCTCTGGCTGTTCTTCAGCCTCTTGTGCATCATCATGTTCTCCTTCGGCTGGTCCGCCTCGAACATGAATTCGCTTTCGATGGAGCCCCTGGGCGCCGTCGCCGGCACGGCGGCATCGGTCTTCGGTTTCATCCAGACCGTGGGTGGCGCGGTGATCGGCGGCTATGTCGGCCAACTGTTCGACGGCACGACCATTCCGGTGGCAGCCGGCTATTTCCTGATGGGCGGTATTTCGCTGGTCTTCATCCTGATCGCCGAAAAGGGCCGACTCTTCGGTGTCGGCGAGCAATATGTTCCCGGCAAGGGGGAGCCGGTCGCCGAGACCCATTGATCCCTGCAACCGATCCGGCGCTCCGGCGCCGGGTCGTGCAAACAGGCCCACCAAAGGCTCGGCTTGCCTCGCGCCCGTGACGCGATAGGCTGTGCGAACCTGACTTTCCGGATTCTCCATGCCTCCCATCACCGGCCGCACCTATCTCGCCATTCCGGGTCCCTCGGTTGTTCCCGACCGCGTGCTCAATGCCATGCACCGCGCCTCGCCCAACATTTATGAGGGCGAGATCATCGAGATCACCCAGCAGATTTTCGCGCGCCTCAAGCGCCTGGTCGGGACAAGACACCACGCGGCCATCTACATCGCCAATGGCCATGGCGGCTGGGAAGCGGCGCTGACCAACATGTTTTCGCGCGGGGACAAGGCGCTGGCGCTGGCCTCCGGACTTTTCGGCACAGGCTGGGCGAATGCGGCCATGCGCATGGGCGTGGATGTCGAACTGCTCGATTTTGGCCGCGAAGCCGCCGACCCGGCACGCATTGCCGAGGCGCTCAAGGCCGACGTGGACCGGCGCATCAAATATGTGATGATGACCCATGTGGACACCGCCTCATCCATCCGCAACGACATCGCCGCCATCCGCGCAGCCCTCGATGCCGCAGACCACCCGGCGCTGCTGGCGGTCGATGCCATTGCCTCGCTCGGCTGCGAGGAGCTGCGCATGGACGCCTGGGGCGTGGATATCATCATCGGCGCCAGCCAGAAGGGCATGATGCTGCCCCCAGGCCTTGCGCTGCTCTGGTTTTCTGACAAGGCCCTCGCCGCCGCTGAGACGACCGACCTCGCCACGCCCTATTGGGGCATCGGTGCGCGCGTCAACGCCGAGGCCTATTGGCAATTTTTCGGCGGCACCCCGCCGACCCAGCATCTCCATGGCCTCGACGAGGCCCTTCGGATGATGGTCGACGAAGAAGGCGTGGAAGCGGTGTGGGCGCGCCACCGGCGACTGGCCCGCAGCATCTGGGCGGCGTTCGAGGCCTGGGGCAGCGACGGTTCGGGCATCGGCCTCACCGTTACCAATGAAACTGCGCGCGGCCATTCAGTGACGGCGGCGACTATCCCCAACGGCGGAGCGGGCAGGCTCCGGCGCTGGCTGGAAACGGAAGCCGGTGTGACGCTGGGCATCGGCCTCGGCATGGCCCTACCCGCCGAACCGGCATACGAGGACTATCTGCGCATCGGCCATATGGGCCATGTCAACGCGCATATGGTCATGGGCGTGCTGGGCACGATGGAAGCCGGGCTCTGTGCGCTCGGCATCTCCCATGGCCGCGGCGCCGTGGAAGCCGCGGCGCAGGCGCTCAGTTCGGCCTAGTGGCCAAGCCGTCGAGCCAGAGCGTGTCGCTCTCATCCCGATGCACGCCGCCTGAGCCGACATGTTTGGCATCGATCTTGGGACCGTTTCGGATGACATGAACCAGGGCCATGCCATGGCCGCGCCCAAGGTCATAGTCGGCCTTGAGCCAGTCAAGGATGGCACCCGCCTTGATCTTGGGGTCGTCAAAACCCTTCGATTTTGCCTCGTCGACGATCTGGCGCGGCGTCTTGCCGGTCTTGGCTTCGACGGCATCGAGATAGGCCTGAAAAGACATGCTTGCCTCCTGTGTCTTGTGCCGACGCGACGATTGAGCGGGACGGCGTTCGACAGGCTCTTCGTCCCCGAGCCCGGACCGGCGACTCGCCCAATTGAGCGCCGCGCAAAACGTTCAGGCCGTGAACACTTCCCGCTTCAACTCGTCCCAGCTGTCCCGGTCGGGCGCAACCAGCAGTCCGCCAGCAACCTCCTGCGGCCGGTAGGCCGAACCGTCGAACTTGGCGACATGGGCGCCGCATTCTTGCATGATCAGCGCCCCGCCGACATGATCCCAAGGCATCAGCTTGCCATACATGAGGAAGTGGATATTGCCGCCGGCCGCGTAGCGGTACTCGTGCCCGGCGCAACGATAGCTTGCCAGCATCTTCACCTTGGCCAGGTTGGTCAGCACGGTGCGGCGCTGCTCCAGCGGCAGGAACGCAGTGGAGGCCAGCCCGCCCATTTCCGCGAGCGGCACCGGATCGGCATATTTCTGGCGAATGGTCCGGCCATCGGGGAAGACCTGAAAGGCGCCGCAGCCGCGCTCGGCCATCAGCACGTCATCTCCGACCGGATCGTAGATGACCCCCGCCACGGGCTCGCCGTTCTGCACCACCGCCGCCATGACCGCGAAAAGCGGCAGCCCACCGGCAAAATTGGCAGTTCCATCAACGGGATCGACGTAGATCACGATTCGGTCTGCGAGGTCGGTTTCGAGCAATCGGGGATTGTCGGAGACCGCTTCCTCGCCAATGACGAGCGCATCGGGACGATGCGCCTTGATCGCTGCCGTGATGACCCGCTCAGCGCCCACGTCAGCCGCGGTCACCAGGTCGAAGGCGCCCGTCTTGGTCTTGACCGTCCCCTCGTCCAGCCGCCGGAAGCGCGGCATGATCTCCTCCTGTGCTGCCTGCTTCAGGATGGCGGCGAGGCGATCGACGTTCATGGGATTAGGCGTCCTTTGGCTTGATGGACAGGGCAGTGAAATCAAAAAGGCGCGGGTCCAGCATGTGGCTGGGATTGATATTGCCCAGCGCGCGGATCATCACGTCCTTGCGGCCGGGCATGGCCTTTTCCATGTCACTGAGCATGGCCTTGGTGACATTACGCTGCAGCCCCTCCTGCGACCCGCAAAGGTCGCAGGGGATGATGGGGAAGGCCATGGCGTCGGAAAAGCGCTGCAGGTCTTCCTCGGCGCAGTAGATCAGCGGGCGCAGCACTTCGAGATCGCCCTCGTCATTGACCAGCTTGGGCGGCATGGCCGCGAGCTTGCCGCCATGGAAGAGGTTCATGAAGAAGGTCTCGAGGCTATCGTCGCGATGGTGGCCGAGCACCAGCGCCGTACAGTCCTCCTCCCGCGCGATGCGGTAGAGATTGCCCCGGCGAAGGCGCGAACAGAGCGAGCAATAGGTCGCGCCCTGGGGCAGCTTGTCCGTGACGATGGAATAGGTGTCCTGGTATTCGATGCGGTGCGCAATGCCGAGCCCGGTCAGGAATTCAGGCAGGATATGCTTGGGAAAGTTCGGCTGCCCCTGGTCGAGATTGCAGGCAAGCAATTCGACCGGCAGCAGGCCGCGCCATTTGAGGTCGAGCAACAGCGCCAGAAGGCCATAGGAGTCCTTGCCGCCACTAAGGGCAATCAGCCACTTGTCGCCCGGCCGCACCATGCCGAACTTGTCCAGCGCCTCGCGGGTATTGCGAATGAGGCGCTTGCGGAGCTTGTTGAACTCCACCGAACGCGGCGCATGCGCAAAGATCGGATGGGCTCCGGAATCGATGTCCACCTGGTCGGGATCGATGGGAAGCGCTTCATTCATGACCGGTCTCAAGCAAAAGGGGGGTGTCGCCGCCCCCTCATAGCCCAGTCACGGTACGGAAGCCACTAGGTCGGCAATGGGCTGGATTCGACCGCGTCCCCCACATCGCGACCCGTGTCGTACTTGTCCAGGTTTTCCTCGAACTCGTGCAGGCGCTTCCAGATCGAGCGCAACTCGGTCAGAGTGGTCCAGTTGTCTAGAACGATCGAGAAGGAGTTGTCGACGCGACCATAGGCATTGGAGACCTGGTTGAGCAGGCCGAAGGTAACGGCGCCGGTGAACATGCCGGGCCCGACCATGAGTAGAGGCGTCAGCAGGGTTACTTGGCCATAGAGATTGGCCCAGAGATCGAAGTAGCCGTAGTGCGCGAAGAGCCGGAAATAGTTGCGGCGCAGGCCGGTGAACAGCTCAAACAGCGTCTCCGGCTTGGCGTGGTTCATCTTGTCGTCCTCGCCCAGCACCAGCTCTTTGCGGAAGGCTGCTTCAACCTTCTGGTTGTTGTATTCGAGGCCGGGCAGAAAATAGCCGACAAACCAAGAAATTGCCATTCCACCTACCGTTACCAGCAGCGCTGCCCAGACCAGCGAGCCGGGAATGTCGCGGATGATGGGAAGGTCCACCTCAGCGCTCAAGGTCCAGAGGATCGGTAGGAAGGCAATAAGCGTCATGATCGCGCGGAAGATTTGCAGACCCAAGCTTTCCACGATGCGGGCAAAGCGGTTTGCGTCTTCCTGGATACGCTGGCTGGCACCCTCAATCTCGTGTTCGACGTGCCGCCAGCGTGGAATGTAGTCCTCAGTAATGGCCTGCCGCCAACGGAACCCGTAGTGGCGGACGAAGAAATTGGTTCCGGTGACGATCACCACATAGGGAAGGGCAATCCACATGAAGGCATTGGGCATCGGTATGTCGACGAGCCCGAGAAAGTTGTGCGGGGCAAGCGTGAAGCCAAACAACTTGTCCCAGAACTCGCTGATGTCGCGTTCTGTCGCGACCTGCAGCATGTCGTAGAATTCGCGATACCAGTTGTTGAGGATGACGGTCAGTTGGACCTGGAAATAGATGGACGCCAGAATGGCGGCGCCGACGCCATAGGCCCAGGCCGCCCAGCGGCGTGTCGCGAAGTATGCTCTGATCATGACGACTCCGATCGAATAGCGCCCCTCCCGGAACGTATTCAAACCCTCACAGAAATTACGGCGCGAGCAAGTCCAAGTTTCAATCCTTCAACGATTTCATCCACCGGAACAGAAAAAGGGCCGCTCCAGAGGAGCGGCCCTTTCCAATTCCTTGGTCTTCTGTAGCGATTAACGCGAGTAGAATTCGACGACCAGGTTCGGTTCCATCTGGACCGGATACGGCACGTCGCTGAGGGTCGGGACGCGGGCGAAGGTCGCGGTCATCTTGTTGTGGTCGACTTCCACATAGTCCGGAACGTCACGCTCGGCGAGCTGGACGGCTTCGAGGACGACGGTGAGCTGCTTGGAGCGCTCGCGCACTTCGATCTTGTCGCCAATCTTGACCTGGTAGGACGGGATGTTGACGCGCTTGCCGTTGACCAGGATGTGGCCGTGGCTGACGAACTGGCGGGCAGCGAACACGGTCGGCACGAACTTGGCGCGGTAGACGATGGCGTCCAGACGCGATTCGAGCAGGCCGATCAGGTTCTCGCCGGTGTCGCCCTTGCGGCGGTTGGCTTCGTCATAGAGACGGCGGAAGCCCTTCTCGGTGATCGAGCCATAGTAGCCCTTGAGCTTCTGCTTAGCGCGCAGCTGCAGACCATAGTCGCTCAGCTTGCCCTTGCGGCGCTGGCCATGCTGGCCGGGGCCATAGGCGCGCGCGTTCAGCGGGGACTTCGGACGCCCCCAGATGTTTTCGCCAAGACGGCGGTCAATCTTGTACTTTACGGAATGACGCTTCGACATCGCGTATCCTTTTGCTTGGTCCCAAGGCCAGCAGACCTTGCGAGAAGGCCGTGCGTCCAGGGGACCGGTTGAATGGATCGCGCCCTCCTCTGCCCTGCCTTGCGACAGGACCGACAGACTCCCTTTAGAGAATCCCGGGTGCGCCTATGGGCCGGTTGGCCGGAATAGGTGGGCGCGTCATAGAGGGGACGCGCGGGGGAGTCAAGCGAAGGGACCGGAAAACTAGGCCATCCGCTTGTCGATATGCCGCTGTTCGCGCAATTGCGGGAAGATGCGGCTCCAGATGACGGCTACGGCCATGGCGCCGAACCCGCCGATGACCACGGCGGGCACCGGGCCGATCAGATGCGCCACCGTACCGGCGCGGAACTCGCCCAATTCGTTGGACGCCCCGATGAACACCGAATTGACCGCATTGACCCGACCGCGCACCTCCTCGGGCGTCCAGAGCTGCATGATGGTCTCGCGGATGGTGACGCTGACCATATCCGCCGCACCCACCAGCGCCAGCGCCGGAATGGATATCCAGACACTCGTCGAGAAGCCAAAGAGGACCGTGAAGGCTCCAAACAGGCCCACGAACAGGAACAGCACCTTGCCCGCATGGTCCCGCACCGGAAAGCGGGTGAGATAGAGCGCCATCACAATGGCCCCCAGTCCCGGCGCGGCGCGGAGCAGGCCCAATTCTGTCGGCCCGGCATGGAGGATGTCCTTGGCATAGATCGGCAGTAGCGCGACCGCACCGCCCATCAGCACGGCGAACATGTCGAGCGAAATGGCACCCAGCACGACCTTGTTGGAAAAGATGTAGCGGAAGCCGCCGAACATGGTCTCAAGGCTCGTCGCCTGATGCGATTCTCGCCTGACCGGCTTGGGGATCAGCAGCACAGTGACCACAGCGCAGACCAGCAGCGCGGCTCCGGTGCCGAAAGCGAAGCTGGGCGAAATGCCGTAGAGAAGGCCGCCAACGGCCGGGCCGGTGATCGAGGCGAACTGCCAGGCCGAGGCGTTGACGGTAATGGCATTGCTGAGCGCTTCGGTGGGCACCAGGTTCGGCGCCAGCGATTGTGCCGCCGGTCCCCAGAAGGCCCGCGCCGTGCCGAGCACGACGAGAATGACAAAGACCGGCCAGACCTCATGCGCCTGGACATTCACCAGAGCCAGGAACCCCAGGGCACAGCCCAGCTCCACCGTGAGGCAGATTGCCATGATGCCGCGCCGGTTGAACCGGTCAGCGACCAGACCGGTGACCAGGATCAGCACCAGCGCCGGCAGGAACAGGCAGAGCCCCACCAGCCCGAGCAGGAAGGCATTGCCCGTGACGTCGTAGATCTGCCAGGCGATGGACACCGACATGATCTGCACCGCGAAGCTGACCAGCAGCGTGGTCAGCCAGAAGAAGCGGAAACCGACATAGGTGAAGGCGAGCTTGGACGGCTCGGAGGGGGCGTGTGCGCTCATGATGCCCGCTCATCGCATTTTGGCGATGAAGGGTCAAAGGGAGAGTGTGGTCGCTTGTGCTTGAGGAGGACAACGCGTCACCCCACCCTCAATCCCTCCCAATCAAGGGGAGGGAGGCGCAGGGCCGAAGCATCGATGTTCATCGTCTCCCTCCCCCTTGTGGGGAGGGATCAAGGGTGGGGGTATACCGGCAGGTCGCTACTCTTCCGTCTTCTCCGCCTTCTTCATCCGATTGGGATTGGGCCGCTCATGGCGGCGGTCAATCGACGAGATGACGCCGCGCAGGGTGCGGATTTCCTGGCTGGTGAAACGGCCACGGGTGAGCGCGGTGCGCAAATTGTTGACCATGCTCGGCTTCTTGTCGGGCGTCGTGAAGAACCCGGACTGGTCCAGCACGCTCTCGAGATGCTCGAAAAGGCCCACCAGCTCGCTGCGTGGCGCGGCCTCGGCGAGGTTGTCGCCGAATGGCAGCGCCCTGCCCGCTTCGCTGGTGCGGCGCCATTCATAGGACATGAGCAGCACGGCCTGGGCGATATTGAGCGAGGCAAAGGCGGCCTCGACCGGCAAGGTCACGATGGCGTCGGCCATGGCCACCTCGTCATTGAGCAGGCCCCAACGCTCGCGGCCGAACAGCAGGCCCGCCTTCTGCCCGCCGGCAATGTGGCCAGCCATGGCGACGGAGGCTTCCTCCGGCCCATAGACTTCCTTCTGCATGTCGCGCGAGCGGGCCGTGGTGGCATAGACCAGGGTCAGGTCGGCAATGGCCTCCTCCAGGGTTTCGAAGACGCGCACTTGCTCCAGCACATGGTCGGCACGCGACGCGGCGGCGACGGCCTTCTCATTGGGCCAGCCATCGCGCGGACGGACGAGACGCAAGTCCCAAAGGCCGAAATTGGCCATGGCGCGCGCTGCCGCCCCGATATTCTCACCCAGTTGCGGTTCGCACAGGATGATCGCCGGGGTGGGCGCGAGGGTGATGGGGAGAGAGCTGTCGGTGCCTGCCATGTGCCGCCAATCCGGGGATAATTGCGGCGACATAGCTCAATTGCGGCGTCTGCGCAAATTCAGGCGACACGTCCGCGCATCGGCATTTCCAGCACTTTCGCACTGGGCCGCCACTCCCGGTCGAGAATAGCGAAGTGCAGCTCTTCATCCCACTCGCCCTGGAACAGGGCATGCTCGCGGTAGTGCGCTTCGAGGCGCAGCCCAAGCTTCTGCATGAGCTTGATCGAATGGTGGCTCCGTCCGTCGCAACGCACCATCAGGCGGTGGATGTGGAAGTGATCGAAGGCGAGGTCGATCAGGGCCGAGAGGGCCTCGGTCAGGTAACCCTTGCCGCTTTGGGCCGGATCGATGGCGAAGCGTAGTTCTGCCTGCCCGGCAGTCGCATCTGACCACTTCAGGCCGACCTGCCCGATCAAAGACTTGTCGCCCTTGCGCACCATGGCAAGGGTCAGCGTTTCCCCCGGGCGGTTCAGTTGAACTTGCCGGCGCATGATGGACACGGCCTCCGCGACGTCCTCCTCGTAGCGCGTGGGGCGTTCGACATAGCGTTGGACCGAGGGCAAGAGATGATAGCGCCGGACTGCGTCCACATCACCACGCTCGAAGGGCCTCAGATACAGTGACGAGGTTTCGATAGGCAGACGCAATGACGACATGACCGGCTTCCTCCGCAACGTTCCCAAGCACCAGTCTGGCAACGTCGCATGCTGCCGCTGGTTCCTGCCGAAGAGGAGAATATCGTGCCAATTTGACCGCCGCTTGACAGAGATCAACCTGCATTGCGCAGCGCCAGCCACTCGTCGCGCAGGATGGCATAGTAGAACTCTTCGTCCCAGGCGCCCTTGAACAGCGCATGCTGGCGAAAGTGCGCCTCGCGCCGCATTCCCAACCGCTCCATCAGGCGCCAGGATGGTTCGTTGCGGGCGTCGCAGCGAGCATAGATGCGATGCAGGTCGGCGGGACCAAATCCCAGGTCGAGCAGAGCGTTAGTGGCCTCGGTCGCATAACCGCGCCCGTGGAAATCGGGGTGGAATATCCAGCCCAGTTCCCCCTGTCGCGCCTCTGCCGACCGCCAGATCAGCGACACCTCGCCAACAAGCGTATCGCCTTCGATCGTCTCCGCCGCCAAGACGATGCGGTCACCTTCTTCGACAAAGCTGGTCTGGGCGGTACGCTGCTGGATGGCCTGGGCACACTCGTCGCGGCTCAGGGGCGGATCAAAGAGGTAGCGTGCGACATCCTCGCGTCCCCGATAGGCAAGCACGGCGTCGACATCTCCGCGCGTGAACGGCCGCAGGCGCAGGCGCTCTGTGATGAGCGGATAATCGGGACGCAGCGCCATTCTCCCTCCTCGGCCAGCGCGGCACTCTTGCGCCAGTCGTGACCCATGGCAAGAGGAGCTTGCCGCAAGACCCGCCGCATGCCAGCCTCGGGCCATGAACAAGAGCTCCAAGCCCTCCCTGGACCTGACAGCAACCTGTGACTGTGGAGCCGTCGGACTGCATGTCCACGGACAGCCCATTTCGATGTTCCAATGCGCCTGCCTCAACTGCCAGAAGGCGTCGGGCAGCGGTCATTCTTCCATCGTCTTGTTCCGCCAGGCGGATGTGGGGGTCACCGGTCAGACGAAAACCTTTGTCCGACCAGCTGATTCGGGGGCAACCTTCACGCGTCACTTCTGCCCCGCATGCGGCACGACCGTGTTTGCGTTCTCATCCCGCGCGCCGGAATTGCGCATCGTCCCGGCCGGCCTCTTCGCCGGCCAGAATGACTGGTACGCACCCAACCAGCTGATCTTTGCCCGCAGCCACGTCGCCTGGGACCTGATCCCCGATCACCTGCCCAGGCACGAGCGCTATAGGGAGAGCAGCCGATGAGCCTCGCCCTGGAAGAGCTGTCCGAGCGGATTCGGGCGCTCACACCTGATCTCGACCTCGTCGAAAAGAAGATGTTCAACGGCCGAGCCTTCATGCATCGGGGCAATATGCTGGTCTGCCCCATCAAGGATGGGACTTTGCTGGTCCGGGTCGGCAAGGATGGCATGGCCGCGGCCCTCGAACGCCCCGGCGCCGGGCCCATGATCATGAATGGCCGCACCATGGGTGGCTTCGTCTTTGTCTCCGGAGACGCCATAGAGGAGGACGACGCCCTCCAGGATTGGATCGCCACGGCCCGCGCCTTCGTCGATACACTGCCGGCCAAATAGCTGCCCGCCATCCGGCAAGCCCCCTTGCCCAGCCCGTCTTTGCGCTTTTCGTGCGTGATGCTATACGGGCGGCCGAACAAGGCCTAGGGCCGCAATGCGTATTTGCAAGGGAGCAATTGAATGAGCAAGATCAAAGTCGCCAACCCGGTCGTCGACCTCGACGGCGATGAGATGACCCGCATCATCTGGCAGGCGATCAAGGACAAGCTCATCCACCCCTATCTCGACCTGCCGATCGAATACTACGATCTCTCGGTCGAGAATCGCGACGCCACCAATGACCAGGTGACCGTGGACGCCGCCAATGCCATCAAGAAGCACGGCGTCGGCATCAAATGCGCGACCATCACCCCCGACGAGCAGCGCGTCGAGGAATTCAAGCTCAAGAAGATGTGGAAGTCGCCCAACGGCACCATCCGCAACATCCTGGGCGGCGTCATCTTCCGCGAGCCGATCATCTGCAAGAACGTGCCGCGCCTGGTGCCAGGCTGGACCCAGCCGATCATCGTCGGCCGCCATGCCTTCGGCGACCAGTACCGCGCCACCGATTTCAAGTTCCCAGGCAAGGGCACGCTGACCATCAAGTTTACCGGCGAAGACGGCGAAGTCATCGAGCACGAAGTGTTCCAGGCCCCCGGCGCCGGCGTCGCCATGGCCATGTACAACCTCGACGACTCGATCCGCGATTTCGCCTATTCGAGCTTCAACTATGGCCTCGCCCGCGGCGTGCCGGTGTATCTCTCCACCAAGAACACCATCCTCAAGGCCTATGACGGGCGCTTCAAGGACATCTTCCAGGAAATCTATGACGCCGAGTTCAAGGCCCAGTTCGAAGCCAAGAAGATCTGGTACGAACACCGCCTGATCGACGACATGGTTGCCTCGGCGCTCAAGTGGTCCGGCGGCTACGTCTGGGCCTGTAAGAATTACGACGGCGACGTGCAGTCCGACATCGTGGCGCAGGGCTTCGGCTCGCTGGGCCTGATGACCTCGGTCCTCGCCACGCCCGATGGCAAGATCGTCGAGGCCGAAGCCGCCCACGGCACCGTGACCCGTCACTACCGCCAGCACCAGCAGGGCAAGGAAACCTCGACCAACTCGACCGCCTCGATCTTCGCCTGGACCCGGGGCCTCGCCCACCGCGCCAAGCTGGACAATAACGAAGCGCTGGCCAAGTTCGCCCTGACCCTCGAAAAGGTCACCGTCGACACGATCGAAGAAGGCAAGATGACCAAGGACCTGGCGCTTCTCGTCGGTCCCGATCAGCCCTGGCTCACCACGCTGGGCTTCCTCGATGCCATCGACCAGAACCTGCAGAAGGCCATGGCGTAAGCCAGCGCATTCTTCCCAATACCGAGCCGGGGCAATGCCCCGGCTTTTTTGTTGTGCGCACAAGTGCGGAGCGTTCGGAAAGAGGAAAATTCGTTCACGGCTGGTTGAACGCCAACCGTCCGCTCCCATCTAGCACCTATCGCGAGGAGGGAGATGTCGATGCCAGCCAAGAAATCATTGTTCGCCGCGGGCCTGATCAGCATGGCACTGACGGCAACCGCCGAGGCCCAGGAGCGGGACTTCGACCTGTCCGGATTTGACGGCATCGATATTGCCACCGGTATCGACGCCAATGTGAGCCAGGCCGACCAATTCTCAGTCCGGGCGCGCTCAGCCAGCGACGCCGCTCTCGACAACCTCCGCCTGGATGTTGAGGACGGGGTACTGAGGGCGCGCTTCGAAACCAGCTTTCTCGACTTCATCCTGGGCGGCGGTCTCGTGGGCATGCTGTTCAACAGCGGCAATGCCGTCACCCTCGACATAACCCTGCCCGTCCTCTCGACGGCTTCGGCCTCCTCGGGCGCCAATATCGATGTGCGCGATCTCGCCGGCACGACTTTGGAACTGGACGCCTCCAGCGGCTCCAGCGTGTCGCTCGACGGCATCACGCTGGAAAACCTCACCATTTCCGCATCCAGTGGATCGGACGTGGAAGCCCGCGGACAGGCCGGGCACATTCGCTTCGACGCATCCAGCGGCTCGGATATCGACGCCGAGGGCCTGAGCGCCACAAGCGCGGAGCTGAGCGCCTCCAGCGGAAGCGACATTGCCGCAACGGTGACGCGCTCGGTAAAGGCCGAGGCCTCCAGCGGCGCCGACATCGACATTTCCGGCAATCCTGCCGACAGAGACACCGACACCTCAAGCGGGGGCGACATCTCCTTCGACAATTGAACGAAAAGGGGCACCCGGCTGGGTGCCCCATCATATTTGGCGCTTACCGGGCGCTACTTGGTCTTGGCCTTGGCGGTGCCCCGTTCTGCCCGCACTTCGACGCGCTCACCGGCAACCACCGTGAAGGCCGTCTCCGTCTCGGTGTCATCCTCGTAGCGGGTGACAACCACATAGTCGCCGGCAGGCAGGGTGGTCTGGTATTCGGCGCCGAAGCCATAACCCATTTCCGGGCGGTTGCCCTGAATATCCTTCTTGGCCGCGTAGATGTTGAAGCCCTTCGCTTCCGGCATGCTGAGGGCCGCGACACCGCCATTGATAACGACATCGACATCGACGCGCTGCCCGCTCGCCACGGTGAATGGCGCCTCGGCCTTGGCCTGGCCCATCCGCACTACGGCGACATAGTCACCCGGCACGAGCTGATAGTCGCTGGCCGGACCATAGCCGTAGCCGACTTCCTCGCGGGAACCGTCTATGGCCTTTTCCGCCTTGAAGACATTGATGGCCATGCCGCCGTCTTCAATGGCCATGCCCTCGACATAGCTGCCATTGATCACGGCGAGGCCAACACCGGCCACGAGATCCTTCTCCACCGTCTCGCCGGCGGCCAGGGTGAAGGTTTCCGAGACTTCGCCCTTGCCGACCTTGGCCGTGACGGTGATTTCGCCCGCCGGCACAAAGAACCGGCCTTCGCCGTAGCCATAGTCGTCACCGCCCGCATAATAGACATTGAGCGCCGCGCCGCTGTCGACAGGCTGGCCTTCCGCCGCATAGGCCCGCAGCTTCACGGTGCCGGCATTCATGACGAAATAGGGTGCGGCCAAGGCATCGGCCGTGATCTCCAGCGTCTGCGTCTGCTCGACGGGGCCGAAACGGACACGGAGGTCATAGGTGCCGGGTGCAATCTGGCGCAGCGGGATGCCATAGCCGTAGTCAACGGTCTTGCCGCCCTGGTTGAGCTCCCAATAGACGCCATCGTCGGAGCCCTCGGCCAGGAGTTCGCCGCCCTCGGAGAGGGTCATTTCGATGGTGAAATTCTTCTCGAGCGCCGCCGGTTCCGGCTCCGGGATGGGTTCGGGCTCAGGTGCCGGCTCGGGCTGCGCGACGGCCGCCACCGTGGTGGTGAGCGCCTCGACCAGGTCAACGCCGTCCTGAGCGGAGAGATATTTGCCTCCGGTATTCTCTGCCAGGCATGCCACCTGGCGCCCCTCCTCGTCGGAGAGACCGAAGCCCAGAACATGGGTGGTGAAGTCGATGCCCTGCGATTCGAGCTCGCTGCCCAGAGCGCATGGATCGACCTCGCAGGTTTCGAGGCCATCGGTAATCAGGATCACCGTGGCCTTTTCCTCGCTGAACCGCAGCTCCTCGGCAGCCAGCCGTACCGCGTCGCCGAGCGGGGTCATGCCCTTGGGATTGATGCCATTGGCCGCCTCGGCAATGGCCGCGCCGCTATTGGTAGCCGGCTGCACCAGCATTTCGATGTCGCCGCAATTGCCCTTCTCGCGATGACCATAGGTCATCAGCCCCAGCTCGAGGTCGTCCGGCAATTCCGCAAGGACGGATGACAGCGTGTCGCGCGCAATGGTGATGCGTGCCTGGCCCTCGATCTGCGCCCACATGGAGCCTGACCCATCCAGAACGATGATCGCGCGCTCGGCCGCCACGGCCGGCAAGGCCAACCCCAGGGCCAACGTCGCGCCCAGCACGAACTTGTTCAGAAACTTCATGAAAATGCCCTCCAGCACTCAAAGTCGCCACGCCCGGCGATCACGCGCAAAAAGCCATGCCCCGCATGAAGCCAGCATGAATGAGCGGTTCAGACTTGACCGGCCCCACCGCCGCAATTTGAACAGTTTGGCCGGGAAAGGATCGATCGAACAGGGGGAATCGCATGCGGCGTCGGTACTGGGTCGGCCTCTTTGCATTGGCGCTGATTGGCGGTGTCTACATCTTCAACGCCAGTTGGCGGGTTGCTCCCCTGGGCGGCGACGTACGACTGATCGCCCATCGCGGCGTGCACCAGACCTTTGACCGCACCGATCTCGACAACGAGACCTGCACGGCCGAACGGATCTATCCCCCGGAACATGGCCTGCTGGAAAATACCCTGCCCTCGATGCAGGCGGCATTTGCCTCAGGCGCCGACATCGTCGAACTTGACGTCCATCCGACGACCGATGGTCAGTTTGCCGTGATGCACGACTGGGCCGTGGACTGCCGGACGGACGGCACTGGCGAAACCCGCGCCCACACCATGGCGGAGCTGAAGAGCCTCGATATCGGATATGGCTACACTGCCGATGGCGGCCAGACCTATCCGTTTCGGGGCAAGGGCCTTGGCCCGATGCCGCAGCTCAGGCAAGTGCTGTCGGCGATGCCGGACCGGCAATTCCTGGTCAATTTCAAGAGCCGGGAAGCCCGCGAGGGGGACATGCTCGCCGCACTTCTCGCCGAACACCCGGAATGGCGCAATGCCGTCTGGGGTGCCTATGGCGGCGATGAACCGACCTATCGCGCCGCCGAGGCCATGGACGGCCTCCATGTATGGTCGCGCCGCGGGCTCATCGATTGCCTGACGCACTATATGGGGCTGGGCTGGACCGGGTTCGTGCCCGAAGCCTGCCGCAATACCAAGGTGATGATTCCCATCAACATCGCCCCCTGGCTCTGGGGCTGGCCCAATCTTTTGCAGCAGCGCCTGGCCGATGCGGGGAGCGAGATCATCCTCCTCGGCCCCTATGGCGCGGGCGATCCGGGCACGGCGGGCATAGACGACCTCGAAACCCTGGCCCAGGTACCGCGCGATTTCTCCGGCTATGTCTGGACCAATCGCATCGAGCGCATCGGCCCCGCCTGGAAAGACATTCCCCCGGCACGAATTCCGCCTCTTCCGTGATGACGGATGGCCGGACTGTTTGTATGGTAGGGCTCATTCCTTTTGTGCCCTCCCCGTTTCCTGGATAGTTTTGCGATGCCCCTCGGCGTCATTCTCGCTTTTCTGGCCTATGCCAGCTTTTCCGTTGCAGATGCGCTGATCAAGGTCACCGGCCCCGCCCTCTCGGTGTTCGAGATCGCCTTCTTCACCACCACCTTCTCCATCATCCCCGCCATGCTGACCAAGCGTGGCGAGCGCTGGCGGGACATGTACAGGCTCGAGCACCCCTGGCTTGTGCATCTGCGCTGCCTGACCGCCATCACCGGCACAGCCTGCGTGATGTATGCCTTCACCCATATTCCCTTTGCCGAGGTCTATTCCATCGGCTTTACGACGCCGCTTTTCGTGACGCTCCTGTCGGTGCTGTTATTGCGCGAGCATGTGGCCCTGCACCGCTGGGTCCTGCTGTTCATCAGCTTTCTGGGCGTGATCCTCGTGATCCGGCCAGGCCTGCGGGCATTGGAGCCGGGGCACTTCGTCATGATGCTCGGCGCGGTCATGGGCGCTATCACCACGACAATCTTGCGGCACGTGGCGCCCAAGGAGCGCCGGGTGAGCCTGGTGGGCCTGCAGGTGCTCTACTCGGCCATCGTCAACGCCGTCCTGATGGCACCCACCTTCGTCATTCCGAGCCCGAGCCAGTTGGCGATCCTCCTTGGCATCGGCCTTCTCGGCGGCATTGGCGGCCTCCTGATCATCCAGGCCAGCAAGCAGACACCCGCCAACCTGATCGCGCCGGTGCAGTATAGCCAGTTGATCTGGGCCATCCTGTTCGGCGCGCTCTTCTTCGGCGAGTATCCCGATTGGGTCGCCATTGTCGGCATGCTGATCGTGGTCAGTGCGGGCTTGCTCAACGTTTTGAGCGAAAAGACGCCGATCCGCTGGAAGCCGCGCATCTTCTTCTTCCGCATAGGGCAATAGCCGCAGCCACAACGAAAAAGGCCACCTGTCCGGGTGGCCATTTCCATTTTCGACAGATTGGGCTCAGGCGATCAGCGCCTTGATGGCGGCGATCGCCTCATTGGCCTTGGCGCCATCCGGCCCGCCACCCTGGGCCATGTCCGGACGGCCGCCGCCGCCCTGCCCGCCGAGCGCCGCCGTGGCGGACTTAATCAGGGTACCAGCGGCAAAGCGCCCGGTGAGATCATCGGTGACGCCGATGGCCACTGTGCCCTTGCCATCCTCGCCCTTGAGCACAATGACCACGACGCCCGAACCGATGCGCTTCTTTTCCGCATCGACCACGGACTTGATGTCCTTGGCAGCAACGCCTTCGACAACGCGCCCGACAAAGGTGGTGCCGTTGACGGTCTCGCTGGCCGCGCCAGCTTCACCGCCGCCGCCCAGAGCCAGTTTCTGGCGGGCATCGGCCAGCGCCTTCTCAGCGCTCTTGAGTTGGCTCTGCAGGGCCTCGATGCGATCGAGCACTTCGTGGGTGCCCGACCGGAGGAGACCAGCCGCCGAAGCGACGATCTGGGTATTGGCATTGCCGCGATGACGCGCCGACTTGCCGGTCAGCGCCTCGATGCGGCGCACTCCGGCAGCCACCGCGCCCTCGGACACAACCGAAACCAGGCCGATATCGCCTGTCCGCTTCACATGGGTGCCGCCGCACAGTTCCACCGACCAGCCCAGGCCATTGCCGGTGGGTTCGCCCATCGAGACGACGCGCACCTCGTCGCCATACTTCTCCCCGAAGAGCGCGCGGGCCCCCGATTCCTTGGCTTCCTCGACGCCCATGAGGCGGGTTTCGACCGGGGTGTTCTGCAGGATGATGGAATTGGCGATGTCCTCGACCTCGGCCATTTCCTGTGGGCTCATCGGCTTGGTGTGGACGAAGTCGAAACGCAAGCGGTCGGCCGAAACCATCGAGCCCTTTTGCGCGACGTGATCGCCCAGCACCAGGCGCAGGGCCTCATGCAGCAGGTGCGTCGCCGAATGGTTGGCGCGGATTGCCGAGCGACGCTCGTGGTCGACGATCAGTTCAACCGCCTGGCCGACCCTCAACGCGCCCTCGGTCACCTTGACCTTGTGGGCGAAGACGCCGTGGTGCTTGCCGGTATCGAGCACTTCGGCGGCAAAGCCTTCGCCCTTGATGGTACCGGTATCGCCGACTTGACCCCCGCTTTCGCCATAGAAGGGGGTCTGGTTGACGACGACAATGCCCTCCTGTCCGGCAGCGATGGACGCAACCTCGGCGCCATCGACCAGCAGCGCCTTGATCTCGCCTTCCGCCGTCTCGGTTTCGTAGCCGAGGAACTCGGTCGGCCCGAGCTTGTCGGCAAGGCCATACCAGACCGTATCGGTCGCCGCCTCGCCCGAGCCGGCCCAGTTCTTGCGGGCCTCGGCCTTCTGCTGGGCCATGGCGGCATCGAAGCCGGCCTGGTCGACCGAAATGTTGCGCGAACGGAGGGCATCCTGCGTCAGGTCGAGCGGGAAGCCATAGGTGTCGTAGAGCTTGAAAGCGGTGGCACCATCGAGCACCGCGCCCTCGCCCAGGCTGGCCGTCTCGGCTTCGAGGATCTGGAGGCCCCGGCCCAGCGTCTTGAGAAAGCGCCCTTCCTCGAGCCGGACGGTCTCTGCAATCATGGCTTCGCCGCGGCTCAGCTCCGGATAGGCCTGGCCCATTTCGCGGACCAGCGTCGGGACCAGCTTGTAGATGGTCGGCTCGCTGGCGCCCAAGAGGGTCGCATGACGCATGGCACGGCGCATGATGCGCCGCAGCACATAGCCGCGGCCTTCATTGGAAGGCAGCACGCCCTCGGCGATGAGGAAGCTCATCGAGCGCAGGTGATCGGCAATGACGCGCAGGCTCCGGTTGCCCGGGCCATTGACATCCGAATTGGTGGCATGGGCGGCCGCGCCGATCAGCGCCTTGAAGAGATCGATGTCGTAATTGTCATGCACGCCTTGCATGACCGCAGCGATGCGTTCGAGACCCATGCCGGTATCGATCGAGGGACGCGGCAAGCCGGTGCGCGAGCCGTCGGCATGCTGCTCGAACTGCATGAAGACCAGGTTCCAGATCTCGATCCAGCGGTCGCCATCCTCGTCCGGCGAGCCCGGAGGGCCGCCCCAGATCTTGTCGCCATGGTCATAGAAGATTTCCGAGCAGGGACCGCAGGGACCGGTATCGCCCATCTGCCAGAAGTTCGATTTGGCCCCAAGGCGCACGATGCGGTCCTCGGAGAGACCGGCAATCTTCTTCCACAGCGCCATGGCCTCGTCATCGTCCTGATAAACGGTGACCATGAGCTTTTCCCTGGGCAGGCCCCAGTCTTTGGTGAGCAGGTTCCAGGCCAGCTCGATCGCCTGCTCCTTGAAATAGTCGCCAAACGAGAAGTTGCCCAGCATCTCGAAGAAGGTGTGGTGGCGGGCGGTAAAGCCGACATTGTCGAGGTCATTGTGCTTGCCGCCGGCGCGCACACATTTCTGCGCCGTGGCGGCCGTCGAATAGGGACGCTTTTCGACGCCGGTGAAGACATTCTTGAACTGCACCATGCCCGCATTGGTGAACATCAGCGTCGGGTCGTTGCGCGGCACCAGCGGGCTCGAGGCAACGGCTTCGTGGCCGTTGCGGGCAAAATAGTCGACAAAGCTCGAACGGAGGTCGTTAACGCTGGTCATGCACAGACTTTCTTGGGCGAGGGCGCGTTTGGCCCCAGAAGAAGTATTTTCCGGCGCTTTCTAGCCCGCAGGGCTTGGCCCTGTCCAGCATTGCGACAGCACCGCGAAGGGGGAAAGACAAGAAAAAAGGCACCGGAAAACCGGTGCCTCAGGACGATGCATGGGATCGACCAGACCTACTCGTCGCTGCCGGCGGTATCGTCTTCGCCCCCGGCCACCAGCAGCACCTCGCCCAGAAGGCCGGAACTCTCGCGAACGCCCTGCTCGATCGTGGCGGCAATCTCGGGATTGTCCTTGAGGAACTGGCGCGCATTCTCGCGACCCTGGCCAAGCCGCTGGCTGTCCCAGGAGAACCAGGCACCGGACTTGTCGACGATACCGGACTTGACGCCCAGGTCGAGCAACTCACCGGTCTTGGAAATGCCCTCGCCATACATGATGTCGAACTCGACCTGGCGGAACGGCGGGGCCAGCTTGTTCTTGACCACCTTCACGCGGGTCTGGTTGCCCACGATTTCCTCGCGGTCCTTGAGCGCGCCGATGCGGCGGATGTCGAGACGCACCGAGGCATAGAACTTGAGCGCATTGCCACCCGTCGTGGTTTCGGGCGAACCATACATGACGCCGATCTTCATGCGGATCTGGTTGATGAAGATGACGAGGCACTTCGATTTGGAAATCGATGAGGTCAGCTTGCGCATGGCCTGGCTCATCAGGCGGGCCTGCAGGCCCGGCAGCGCGTCGCCCATTTCGCCTTCAAGTTCGGCGCGCGGTGTGAGCGCTGCCACGGAGTCGACGACGAGCACGTCGATGGCGCCGGAGCGCACCAGCGTATCGGTGATTTCGAGTGCCTGCTCACCAGCGTCCGGCTGGGAGATGAGAAGGTCATCGACATTGACGCCCAGCTTGCGGGCATAGACAGGGTCGAGGGCGTGCTCGGCGTCGACAAAGGCGCAGATACCGCCCTTGCGCTGTGCTTCGGCGATGACATGCAGCGCTAGCGTGGTCTTGCCCGAGCTTTCCGGCCCGAAAATCTCGACGATCCGGCCCTTTGGCAGGCCGCCAATGCCCAGCGCGATGTCCAGACCGAGGGAACCGGTCGAGATCGACTCCACCTCGATGGCGGAGTTTTCGCCCAGGCGCATGATCGAGCCCTTGCCGAAATTCCGCTCGATCTGGCTCAGCGCAGCGGCGAGAGCCTTGTCCTTATCCATCGATCCACCCTCAACAACGCGAAGCGGCGAAGCTGCCATAATGCTGTCTCCTTATTTCACGCTCTCGAACGCGGTGCAACGAGAGGTCTTTTGGCTGATGTGTTTGTTCCGTGCTTTATTTGTTCTCATTTTGTTTCGGGCCCGTCAAGGGACAAAATGAGAACAAATCCACATCGTTGAAAGACAGTGGCCGCCCCCGGATTAGGGCGATTCTTGTTCTCACGTCAGCAGGAAGTGAAAAGTATGATTTTTGACTGGACAGGCACCGCACGGACACGTTTTATGCGGCCAATTCATTCCCAAGGACCGCCCCATGCACCTGATCCAGTTTTTCGACGACAAGTGTAGCCGCGCCGTCGGCGTGACGCGCAATGGCCAGACCAATCGCGTCAACGGCGTCGGAACCGTCTATGAACTGGTTCAGACCGCGCTCAAGAGTGGGGTTGGACTTGCAGCCGCCATCGAAGCTGCCGGCATTGGAGACATGCTGGACAAGCAGGCCATTGCCCGTGACGGGCGGCTGCTGGCCCCCATCGACCATCCCGATCCGGCCCACCTGCACGTGACCGGCACCGGCCTCACCCATCTCGGCTCGGCCGCCACGCGCGACGCCATGCACAAGGCCAACAGCGAAAAGCCGGCCGGCGAGCTCACCGACAGCATGAAGATGTTCCGCATGGGCCTCGAAAACGGCAAGCCCAAGCCGGGTGAAAAGGGTGTGCAGCCCGAGTGGTTCTACAAGGGCAATGGCCACATCGTCGCCGCCCCGGGCAAGCCTATTCCTTCGCCGTCCTTTGCGCTCGATGCCGGCGAGGAACCGGAAATCGCGGGCATTTACGTGATCGACCACAACGGCCAGCCGCGCCGCCTCGGCTTTGCGCTGGGCAATGAGTTCTCCGACCACGTGACCGAGCGGATCAACTATCTCTACCTGGCCCATTCCAAGCTGCGCGCCTGTTCCTTCGGGCCGGAATTGCGCGTGGGCGACCTGCCGCGCCATATCGAAGGCAAATCGCGCATCATCCGCGACGGCAAGGTCTTGTGGGAAAAGCCGTTCCTCAGTGGCGAGGACAATATGAGCCACACCATCGCCAACCTCGAATACCATCACTTCAAATATGACCTGTTCTGCCAGCCCGGCGACGTGCATGTGCACATGTTCGGCACAGCGACGCTGAGCTTTGCCGACGGGGTTTCGACCCAGCAGGGCGACACATTCGAAATCGAGGAAAGCCAGTTCGGCCTGCCGCTGCGCAATCCGGTGCAGATCGAAGCCGAAAAGCCGGTGGTCATCGATCCTCTCTACTAGGGCAAAGCCGGGAACCGACCGCGCCACCCTTTGACCATCGTCAAGCGGCGCGGCTCGCCCCGGCTTAGGCTCACTGGACACCTCCGGAGAGCCGATCATGGACATCTTGTGGCTATATGCCGGGTTCGCCCTGGTGCTGTTCGCCATTCTGGCGGGCATTGCCCTCATCATCTTTGCGGCACGGAAGCCCAAGGACTGAACGCGCGCGGAAGCGGCCGGCATGCCCCCATGTCGCTTCTCCTACGGACGTGCCTTTACTCCCGCCAACTAACATGTCAGTTATCGCTCCGCTCCCGGGGAGGATCGACATGACCGTTCGACAGTTCGAAAAACGCCGCATTGCCCAGACCGAACTTGAGGTCACTACTCTTGGCCTGGGCGGCGCCAGCCTCGCCGGAATATTTTCGGCGGTACCGGGCGACCAGGCCCGCTCCACCGTCCGTCACGCGCTTGATGTCGGCATCAACTATGTCGATACCGCGCCCCAATACGGCCTAGGCCGCTCCGAGCATCTGGTGGGCGAGGTCGTCCGCGAGGCCACGCCGCGCCCCATCATTTCCACCAAGGTCGGGCGCCTGCTGAAGCCGGTCGATCCTGCGCAGCAGGACAAGGGCAACTGGGTCGATCCCCTGCCCTTCGACCAGGCCTACGATTATTCCTATGACGGCATTATGCGCTCGCATGAGGACAGCCTGCAGCGGCTGGGCATCGACCGGGTCGATATCCTTTATGTACACGACATCGGCGCGGCCACCCATGGCGTTGAGGGCAATAAGCCGCTCTGGGCCCAACTGGCCGATGGTGGCTACAAGGCCCTGCGCGAACTGCGTGAGAGCGGCACGGTGAAGGCCATTGGCCTCGGGGTCAACGAGTGGCAAGTGTGCATGGACGCCTTCGATCTCGGCGATTGGGACGTGTTCCTCCTGGCCGGACGCTACACCCTGCTCGAACAGACTGCGCTCGCTCCCTTCATGACAACCTGTGTTGAACGCAAGGCCTCTGTCGTGGTTGGCGGGCCCTTCAATTCGGGCATTCTCGTGGGCGGCGACAAGTTCAACTATGCCAAGGCGCCCGAAGCTGTCGTGGCCCGCGTCAGGGCCATAGAAGCGGTGTGCAAGGCCTTCAACGTACCCTTGCCGGCCGCCGCGCTGCAGTTCCCGCTCACCCATCCGGCCGTCTGCAACGTCCTGCCCGGCCCGCGCTCACCACAGGAGCTGGATGGCATCCTCGACTGGTGGAACACGACGATCCCTTCCGCCCTCTGGACCACGCTGGCCGACGAAGGCCTGCTGGCCCCCGGCACGCCCATGCCCGGCAGCGGCGCTTGACCAAACCGACCAATCCAGGCATAAAATAACCATATGGTTCTGTAACTGGATTGTATTGGATGAACGACAGTTCTCGCCTGGACGCCACCTTCCAGGCCCTGTCCGACCCGACGCGGCGCGCCATTCTGGCGCGGCTGGCCAAGGAAGGTGATGTCACCGTCATGGACCTGGCCGAACCCTTCGCCATGAGCCAGCCGGCCATATCCAAGCATCTCAAAGTGCTGGAAAAGGCCGGGCTCGTTTCGCGTGGCCGCGACGCCCAGAAGCGCCCGGTGCATCTCGAGGCCCAGCCGCTGGCAGAGGCCACGGCCTGGCTGGTCGAGTACCGAAAATACTGGTCCGCACAGTTCGGGCGGCTGGATGACCTTCTGGACGAGTTGCAGCGCCTGGAGTCGGCGGCCGGAAAGAACTAGGAGGCGAGCGATGCGACAGGGCGATCCGCTCTCGGTGACAACGCCGAGCGACACGCAGATTGTCATCACCCGCGGTTTCTTCGCACCGCCGCACCTGGTCTATGCCTGCTATACCCAGCCCAGCCTGATCAAGCGCTGGCTCACTGGACCGGATGGCTGGACCATGCCGGTCTGCACCTATGATGCGCGCGCCGGTGGGGCCTACCGGTTCGAGTGGCATGGGCCGGACCACGCCTTCCTTGCCCTTTCGGGCGAAATCCACCGGATCGACGCCATCCGCTATATCGACAGCTCCGAACTGTTCGATCATGGCGTCATGGGCCCGGCCTATCGGGCGGAGCTTTTGTTCGAACTCGACGGCCGCGGCACCAGGCTGGTCAATACGCTGACCTATACTTCGCTCGCCCATCGCGACATGGTCGCCGCGACCGGCATGGCCGAGGGTATGGAAATGAGTTTTCAGGGCCTCGATCGCCTGCTGGCCGCGGAACAGCGCTGAATCGTCAGTTCAGGTCCAGCGCGTAAGCCTTTAGAAATTCAAGCGGAATGAGATCCAGAACGCGCTGGTTGGTCGAGCGCAGGAACACCCTTGGCGCCTTGCCCGCATTGTGCGCCTGCGCCCAACGATTGGCGACGAGGCACCAGCGATTGCCGGCTATAAGGCCAGGAAAGTTGTATTCCGGCATGGGCGTCGAGAGGTCGTTGCCGACACTGGCCGAGTAGGCCAGGAACTCGGCAGTCGCCTCGATGCAGACCAGGTGCACCGCCGCCCCCTCTGGCCCCGCCGCGCAATAGCCCGACCGGAAATAACCGGTCAGCGGATCGTGCGAGCATGGCTGCAGCGGCTCGCCCAGAACATTGAGCTCGGATTGGCCTTCGATGCGGGGGACGGCGGTCATCGCCCGCTACTCACCCTTGTCCATCCGCTGCAGCACTTCCTTGACCTTGGAATTGATCTGGTCGAGCGAATAGGGCTTGGGCAGGAAGTCCACACTCTGGTCGTCCTCGATATCGCGGCGCACGCTTTCCTCGGCATAGCCGGAGACGAAGATGATCTTGAGCTTCGGCATCTTCTCGCGGATCACCTTGAGCATGGTCGGGCCGTCCATTTCCGGCATGACCACGTCGGAGATGATGAGGTCGACCTGGTAGTCGAGGTCCTCCAGCACTTCCAGCGCCTCTTCGCCGCCATCGGCCTCAAAGACCTCGTAGCCGGTCGCCTTGAGCGCACGGGCCGAGAAAGCGCGCACGCTCTCCTCGTCCTCGACGAGCAGGATGCGCTCGTGGCCGGTCAGGTCCTTGGCAGGCGCTGCGGCGATCGCAGCCTTGGCCGCAGCCTCTTCGGCGCTCGGCACATAGCGGGGCAGGAAAATCTTGAACGTCGTGCCGACACCAACGGTCGAGACGGGATAGATGAAGCCCTCGGTCTGCTTGACGATGCCGTAGACGGTCGAGAGCCCGAGGCCAGTGCCCTTGCCCAGTTCCTTGGTGGTGAAGAAGGGCTCGAAAATCTTGGCCAGCACTTCCGGGCTCATGCCGGTGCCGGTGTCCTCGACATCGATGAGCACATAGTCACCCGGCACCATGCCCTCGAACTTGAGGCCGGTCGTTTCGGCCTCTGTGATATTGGAGGTGCGGATGGTGATCGAGCCGCCACTGGGCATGGCGTCGCGCGCATTGACCACCAGATTGATGATGACCTGTTCGAGCTGCACCACGTCGGCGCGCACCGGCCAGATATTGCGGCCATGCTCGACCGTAAGATTGTTCTTCTCGCCGATCATGCGCTTCAAGAGCACAGTGAGGTCATCGACGATCAGCGGCAGTTCGAGCACTTGCGGCCTGAGCGTCTGGCGGCGCGAGAAGGCCAGGAGCTGCCGGGTGAGACCTGCGGCGCGATTGGCGTTCTGCTTGATCTGCATCAGCTCGTTGAAGCTGGGGTCACCCGGCTTGTGCTTCAGGAGCAGCAGATCGGAGAAGCCGATAATGGCGGTAAGAAGGTTGTTGAAATCATGCGCCACCCCGCCCGCCAACTGGCCCACGGCCTGCATCTTCTGGCTCTGGGCGAACTGGGCTTCCAGCTTGCGCTGATCGGTCATGTCGAGCGCATAGACATTGACCCGCTCGGGCGAACCCGAGCTGGCCTCGGAGGCCGAAATATAGAGCCGCACGGCGTGGTCGCCCTCGGCGCTGAGCACCGCGTCCACGGGCTCGACTTCGGATCGTTGGGCCGTCGCATCCGCCAGGGCGCGGAGGAACTTTTCGCGGCTGGCCTCGCCGATCAGCTCGCCCAGGGGCCGCAGCTCGAGGCTCTTGTCCTCGCCGGACCAACGGAATATCCGGCTGAACGGGGCATTGGTGCGCACGATGCGCCCGCCGCCATCGAGCGTGGCAATGGCGAAGGGCGTGTCATTGAAAAAGCGCGAGAAGCGCACTTCGGCCGCGCGAAGCTCTTCCTCGGTGTCCGGCGCGCTCGACATGTCGAGCACGAGGGTCCGGGTTTCACCCAGTTCTCCATCGGCCAAGCGCGCCGCCCGATGCAGCAAGCGCACCGGCAGCGCCGTGCCGTTGCGCCGCACCAGATCGATATCGATGATTTCGGTGCGGATTTCCCCATCACCCCTGCCCCGCATCAGCAGCGAGGCACCGTCGCCGCGGACAATGTCGGACAGGGCGAGCTGCCCGGCATTGAACTCGGCCAGATCGTAGCCAAGCCAGTCGGCCAGGGTCGAATTGAGGTACTGGATCCGGCCATGGGCGTCGGCCGAGAAGAAGCCCGATGGCGAATGGTCGAGATAGTCGATGGCACGCTGCAGGTCTCGGAACGCCGTTTCGTTGTTCTCGCGGTCGCGGGTAATGTCCTCGACCGACCAGGCCACCAGCGGCTTGCGCGCATCGTCCGTCTGCGGCAACGGTCGCACGGACACCCGATACCAGAAGACGCGACCGGCTTCGGCAAGCGACCCGCCAAGCCCACCGGGGACGCGGATGTCCTCGATGGCACTGCGGCCGTCGCGCGCGGCCCGGGACAGGCGATAGATGGCCTCGCCCGCATCGGCATAACCCGAAAACAGGCGCGGCACCCCGACGGGCACGCCGTTATTGAGGGCGCCGGGAAAATTGCCGTACTGGCTGTTCACATAGGTGATCTTGCCCTCGCGATCGGCGATCACCGCACCGAAGGGCAGGCTGTCCACCACGGCATGGCTGAGCGTGCGCCGATCCTCGTTGGCCGCGAAGCGAAAGAGGCCGGCAGCCAGACCGAAGAGGAAGAACACCCCGGCCACGGCCAACAGGCCAACAAAGGTCATCACCAGTTCCGAAGGGATCCGGTCGCCAAACAGCGAGAAGACCACCGCGACCACGACCAGCGCTACGCCGAGCACCAGAACGCGCCAAAGTCCGGCGCCGCCGCGCCCGCCATCCAGAACCGGTTCGGGATAGCTGCCCTCGCCGAGCGGCGTCGATGCCATGGTGATCTGCTCCAGCGCGCTTCAGGTCGTCCCGAATCGGGACATCAGAAAAGGTCTAGCAAAAGCCCCGCCCCCATGGGAGGGCGAAGCGGCTTTTCAACATGCAACGCAAGGCTACGCACTCGGCCGCCAGCCGCTGCCGGGCCGCTTGAGCCGCATGACGAAGCCGATGACCTCGGCCACGGCCTTGAAGTGCTCGCCCGGAATGGTCTCGTCGACGTCGACCGAGGCGAATAGGGCACGGGCCAATGGCGGATTTTCGACGATCGGCACATCGTGATCCTTGGCCAGTTCACGAATGCGGAAGGCCACGGCATCGGCGCCCTTGGCCACGCATTTGGGCGCAGCCATGGACTTGTCGTATTTGAGCGCCACCGCAAAGTGGGTCGGGTTGGTGATGACCACGGTCGCATCGGGCACGGCCTGCATCATGCGCTTGCGGGCACGATCCTGCCGCAACTGACGGATGCGGCCCTTCACATGCGGGTCGCCTTCCATCTGCTTGTATTCTTCGCGCGTCTCCTGGACCGTCATCATCTGCCGCTTCCACCATTTCTGGCGGACATAGAAATAGTCGGCGGCGGCAACCGCGGTAATCACCGCCAGCACGGCGGCGAAGATTTTTACGCCGATCTCCTGGAAATCCAGCAGGATCATGATCGGGTCGGCCGTCATCATCGTGTCCAGCCGGTCGCGCTCCGGCCAGCACACGGCCACGACAATGGCGCCGACGACGCTGATCTTGATCAGGCCCTTACCGAAATTGACCAGCGCGTCAGTCGAGAACAGGCGCTTGAAGCCTCCAATGGGCGATATCTTGGAGAGTTTCGGCTTGATCGGATCGACCGACCAGACCATGCGATGCTGCACCAGATTGGCCAGGATGCCGCACAGCATGAGGATGGCCAGCGGGATCAGCACCGTGCCGATAATGGTCAGCGCCAGGCCGTTGAAGAAGACGGAAAACCCGGCCCCTTCCACGTCGAACTGGTCGGCATTCATGAAGATCAGGCTCAGAGACTGGCTCAACTGACCGCTGATCCAGGGAGAAAGCATGGCGAAGACGACGCCCGAACCCACCAGCATGAACCAGGTCGTCACTTCCTGACTTTTGGCAACGTCGCCCTTCTTGTGGGCGTCCTCGAGCTTCTTTTGGGAAGGGTCTTCTGTTTTGCTGTCCTGATCGGGGGCTTCATCCGACATGCGCTAGCCCCTCCACATCGCCAGGTGATTTTCGAAGGCGGTGAGATACCAGCCCATCATCATCACCAGAAGGATCGCAAACAGCAGCAGGCCCACGATGATATTGGCCGGCATGAGCACGAAATAGACCTGCAATTGCGGCATCAGCCGCGCCAGGATGCCGGCGCCCAGGTTGAACACGAGCCCGAAGACGATGAAGGGTGCCGACATCTGCACCCCGACCGAGAATGCCCCTGCCACCGTCCGCACGGCCATCTGCATGGCATCCTCGAACATCAGCGGATCGGTTGGGGAAAACACCATATAGCTGTCATAGATGGCTGCCAGCACCATGTGATGCAGGTCGGTCGCAAAGATCAGCGTGATCCCGAGAAAGGACAGGAAGCTCGAAAACACCGCCCCCTGCACACCCATCTGGGTCGGATCGGCCGCCAGGGCGCCGGAAAGACCGGTCTGGAAGGCCACGATCGTGCCGGCGACGGTGGTCGCCATGACGGTGATGCGGACAATGGCCCCAATGATCAGCCCCACCGCCAATTCGTGAAAGAGCAGCCCCGCAACCCCGGCCAGGTCCGGCGGCATGGCGGGAATGACTTCCCCCAGAAGTGGAAAGACCACGAGGGTGAAGGCCAGAGCAAAGCCCAGGCGCATGCGCATGGGAATGGTCTGCTCGCCCAGAGCGGGCATCAGCATCAGCATGGCGCCAATGCGCATGAACAGGATGAAGTAGGTGAAAGCGGTGGCCGGCAGCCAGTCGAGGCTGAGCGTCACCCTCAGCCACCCACGATGATCATGTCGACCACCCGATCCATGTAGCCGGCCATGGTGGCGCCCAGGAACGGCAACGCCAGCAGCATGGTGAGGAATATGGCGATGATCTTGGGTACGAAGACCAGGGTCATTTCCTGGATCTGCGTGAGCGCCTGGAACAGCGCGATGACGACACCGACGATCAGCCCGACCAGCATCATCGGCATCGAGACGATGATCAGCGTCCAGATGCCCTGGCTGGCAATGTCGAGCACTTCTGCGCCGCTCATGGCTCAAACCTTCTTCGATTCGACTCGTAGTCTAGCAGAGCGCAGCGCCCGCCATCACCTCCGGGCCGTCCTCGGGCTCGACCCGAGGACCATTATCAACATGCAATGCAGTGGCGTGAGGCCCTCGGGTCAGGCCCGAGGGCGGCACCGTGGATGACGGAAAGCCACGACTAGATCGGCATCCGCATGATTTCTTCGTAGGCCGAAATCACCCGGTCGCGGATGGTGACCATGCTCTCGATGGCCATTTCGGTCTCGGAAAGGGCCGTCACCATGTCGACCACATTGGCCTTGCCGCTGACCATGTCGAGCGCCATCTGGTCGGCCTGCCGGCCCTGGTCGACCACACCCTGCACGTTCTGTGCAAGGAGGTCGGCGAAGTTCCCGCCTGCGGCCGGTGCCGTGGCGGTTAGGTCCGCCTGCGGCTTGGCAGCCTGGTTGATCAGGCGGCTGGCATTGCCATAAGCGGCGGCGGCGGCATTGAACGGCGTGTTGATGGCCATGGAAAGAACCTTTCAGAACCGGTCAGCCGCGCAGGATGTCGAGCGTGCGCCCAAGCATCTGCCGGGTCACGGTGACCACGTTGAGATTGGCCTCGTAGCTGCGCTGGGCCTCGCGCATGTCGACGGTCTCGATCAGCGTGTTGACGTTGGGATACTGGACATAGCCATTCTCGTCGGCGGCCGGGTGGCCCGGCTCATAGCGCGAGGTAAAGGGGCTTTGATCATAGGCCAGACGCCCGATCTCTACGACGCGCCCGCCCACTTCGGCATCGAAGCTGGTCTGGAAGGTCGGGATGCGGCGCCGATAGGGTTCGTCCCCCGGCGCCTTGCCCGCAGAGTCCGCATTGGCGATGTTTTCGGCGATGACGCGCATGCGCGCAGTCTGGGCATGCAAGCCTGTCGCGGCGATCCGAAGCGAAGCGTTGAAATCCATGGTCTAACCCCTCAAACGTTCTTGCCCAGCGCAACGCGCAAGATGCGGATGGATTTCTGGTAGAGCGACGTCGCGGCCTGATAATCCATCATATTGGTCGTGACCTTCATCATCTCGTCTTCAAGCGTGATGCCGTTGCCCTCGGGCGTGATCTCGAAATTGGCCATGCGCTGGGCCGCAAAAGCCCCCTCGCCTGACGAGGCCGAGAAGTGCATCGGCTGGGTCACGGTTGTGACCACGGCCGAGGACGAGGCCATCATCCCCATCCGGTCGTCGAAGTCATATTGCTTGAGATCGCGGCCGCGATATCCGGGCGTCTCGGCATTGGCGACGTTTTCGGCCAGCAGGCCCTGGCGGGTCTGATGCCAGCGCATCTTGTCGGTCAGTGCCGAGAAGACGGGCATATCCATGAGGCCCATGGGCCGAACTCCGGAGACATCTGTAATTAGGCAATTCTTGCCGGGTGAATGGTTAATCGAGTGTTAATCGGCGCCTTGCCTCGGTGCGAAAATGGCGCATTTCGCAAAATTGACCGCCCAACCCGGCAGTAAATGCCGATCTGCGGCGCGCGCGGCTGTCACCGCATCCGGAATCGCGCTATGTGCGTTGCCAATCGGAATAACCCCGGAGCGATCGCCCGTGCAATTCATCACCGGCCTGTTCGGCGGCAGTGGCAACACCATCCTGACCATGGTCCTGGCCCTGGGCATCGTCATCGTGCTCATCGTGCTGGCCGTCTGGCTGCTCAAGCTCGTGTCGAACGTATCGGGCAATGCTGCGCGTGGCCGCAACAAGCGCCTGTCGGTCGTCGATACGCTGGTGCTCGACCAGAAACGGCAATTGCTGATCGTGCGCCGGGATGACGTCGAACACCTCATCCTTGTCGGCGGCCCGCAGGACGTCGTGGTCGAAACCGGCATCGCGGTCCCGGAGGCGCCGGCCGTGCAGACCCCTGCCCGCCGCCCGCTGCCGACCCTGGGCATGCGCCGCTCCGCTCAGCCTGCCGCCCCCGCGCCGCAGGTCCCTGAGCCAGCGCAATCCACCGTGAAGCCTCCAGAGGGTGCGCCAGGCACCCTGCTCGAACAGCTGCAGAAATCCGGCCATTCCGGCGATCGCAAGGCACGGGTCTCGCTGCGCCAGACCGGCCTGTTGCGCCCGGTCACCGAACAGGATCCCACTCTATCCGTGCAAAACCCGGACAGCTGGACCAGCCCTTCCACCGACTCAGCTAAAGAGAGCGGGAACGAAACGGCGGGCGAAGGCGACGCGCTTGAGCATCACGACGGCGAAAGGGTCCAGCGGAACTAGCCCGGCGCGCTTTGCACGCTGGCGGCGCTTGCTGCCGCTGATCACTGCCGCCGGCATCCTGATCCTCTGGACCACCGGGGCCTTCGCTCAGGACCTCTCCATCGACTTCGGCGACGACACGACGCTGACCGAGCGCGCGATCCAGCTCATCGGGCTGATCACCCTGCTCTCGCTGGCGCCTTCGATCCTGGTCATGGTGACCAGCTTCACGCGCATCGTGGTCGTTCTCTCGCTGCTGCGCACGGCCATCGGTCTGCAGACCGCGCCGCCCAATACCGTCATGGTGTCGCTGGCGCTATTCCTCACACTGTTCATCATGCAGCCCACCCTGCAGCAGAGCTATGAGCAGGGCATCGCCCCCCTGATGGCCGGCCAGATCGAGTTCGCCGAGGCCTTCGATGCCAGCGCCGCGCCCTTGCATGAATTCATGCGCGCCAATGTCCGCGACAAGGATCTGGAGCTCTTCTACGACCTCACCGAGGCCACCCCACCCGACGAGCCCGAGGCCATCCCGCTGCAACTCCTGATCCCGGCCTTCATCATCTCCGAGCTGCGCCGCGCCTTCGAGATCGGCTTCCTCTTGTTCCTGCCCTTCGTGGTCATCGACATGGTCGTGGCCTCGGTGCTGATGAGCATGGGCATGATGATGCTGCCGCCGGTGGTGATTTCGCTACCGTTCAAGCTGATCTTCTTCGTGCTGGTGGACGGCTGGTATCTGGTGGCCGGCTCGCTGGTGCGCAGCTTCGTCAGTTAGAGCGTTTTCAGCAAAAGTGGACACCACTTTTGCGGTTCGGAAACGCGACAACACAAAGACTTAGGGCATTTTCAGCGTTTCAACGAAACGGCAAAAAATGTGCCTAGAGCGAAGCGACGCCGTTATTGACCTTGCTGGCATTGAGCGGGGTCAGCGCCCCCTCGCCTGCATAGGTCTCACGATAAGACGCCAGGAACGCCGAGAGACTGTCGACGGCTGCCACTTCCGATGCCACGCGCTTGAACTCGAGACTGGAGGTCTGGATCGGCCCGGTCACATAGTCGAACATGGGCCATTCGGGCGAAGCCACCATGCGCTCGCCAAACTTGGCGCGCAACCGCGACAGGCCGAAGTCGTCGCCGGCCAGCACATAGCCCACCGCCGCCTTGACCAGGCTCATCCGCGCCACCATCGAGAGCGGCTTGCCCCCAGGCTCGTTGCCATAAATGGCCTCGATCATTTCGCCGGCCTGGCTATAGCGGCGCGCCTTCCAATGCGCGTCGATGCGCAGAAGCTCGACATCCTTGCCGTCCATATTGCTGACGAGATCGAGCGCCAGTTGATCCCGGCCGCCATCGATCATGGCGCGGGCTTCCAGAATGCGGCGCTGGCGCTGCAGCGAGTCGGGCAGGCCAGGCAATTGCGTCTCATTGAGAACCCGAATGGCGTCCTGCGGCCGGCGGTCGGCAAGGTAGATCACGGCAAGATCGGAGGCGATCTGCGTCCGCGCCACGCCGCGCAGACGGTTATCGAGCTGGTACTGCAGCAGGTCGGCCGCCTGGGCCAGCAGGTCCACCCGCACCAGCCGCCGCGCGAGGTTGCGGATCATCTCGTCGCCGCGGGCGCCGGGCGGGGTCAGGTGCTGGAAATCATAATAGATCGCCATGGCTTCGACCGCGCCGATCGAGTCGGCCACGCCATTGAGGAAGAGGTCCGCGAACATGGCTTGGGCCTGGTCGCGCAAGGCATTGACCGAGGGACTCTCGGGGTAATTGGCAACGGCGGACCGCACGGTTTCGAAGCCGAGCCGGTAATCGCCATTGCGGAAGTAGAGCTGCGCAAGAAGCGTCTGCATCTCCGCTTCCAGGGCATTGCCGCGCCAGAGCAGGGTCTCGGCCGCCAGGGTCTGCGTGCCCTTGGCCAGGTCAAGGCGCCCTTCCTTGTCGAGCAGCAGCAGCGTGCGATAGACGGCCTCGGCTCGCGTCGGGCGCACTTCCGAGGCAATGACCTGGCCGTAGGTGTCCAGCGCCTCCTGATTCCGCCCTTCGGCTGCGTCGATGCGTCCGGCCAGCAGATGGTGGAGGGAAGCTTCCTCGATTGTCAGGCTGCCGAAGTCGATTGCATCCAGCATGCGCTGGGCAAGGCTCGGATCGTCTGCCTCGATGGCAGCGCGGGCTGCCGCCAGCCGAAAGCGGTTGCGGGCCCATTCCGGATAGCTGTCGGCTATCGCACGCGCTTCCATCGCGTCGAACCGGGCCCCGCGATAGTCCTGCGTCTCGGCGCGGGCGATGGTCCGCCAGAACAGCGCATCCACTTCCTGATCCAGCGAGGCCGCATTGAGCAGGCTGAGAGCATCGCGCGGGCGCCCGGCCAGCACATTGGCAATCGCCGTGGTGGTGCGGATTTCGCGCGTGAGGTCCGTGGCTCGCAGCTCGGCCTCGAGCACGCGGAGCACGCCCAGGGCCTCGATGGCGAGCCGATTGGCGACCAGGTATTGAGCAAGCTCCAGGCGGGCCACGTCGCGCTCGCGGCCCTCCCCGGACGCAGCTCTTGCTTCGAATTGGTCGCGCTCTTTCGAGAAGGCCTGGGGATCGCGCTCTTCCAGAGAGCCCAGGTCAAGATAGCCCGCGCGCGCCGCTTCCCGTGCCTGGGCACTGGTCTGCCGCAGCGTATCGATGGCCGAAACGGTTAGGCCGCCCGTGGTCGAGATCACCGCCTCGGGGCTTTCAATCGTCACTTCGAGATTGACCGATTTCGGCTGCACCACAAGGCCATGCACGCTGCGCAGAGCGTTGAAATCCACGTAGTCGAGCGAGCGGGTCAGGCCACGGGCGGGCGGAAATGCCGTGACGACCTTGAGGACATCGCCGACCAGGGGGTCGCGGAAATCGTGAACGCGGCCCGGCCGGACGATATCGGCCACCATTTCGAACGAGCCCTCGATGTCGCGTCGGCGGGACAGGGCGAGCGGCTCGGTCGGGCTCAGCATCATGTCGCCCAGGGACAGGACCCAAGCCATGCCCTCCGACCCAAGTGTCGCCAGGCGGTCCTGCGTCAGGTCGAGACGCACCACCTGCGTATCGCCCGAGGCTATCACCGTGAAGCCTTGTGCAATCTCGGACAATTCGGTCGATGCAGCGGGCGCTTCGATGCCGCTTACTGTGTCGAAGATCATCCAGACCGTGTCGCCACGCCGGAAAACGGCAGCGGGCGTATCCTGTTCGAAGGGGAAGACGACGCGGACGGTATTGCCCAGCACATTGACGAAGGGCCTGACCGTTTCCGCCGCGGCAACCTGCAGTGCGGCCACTTGCGGCTGGGCAGCCAGCGCCTTGGCCTCTGCCTCGGCGGCCAGGTGGTTGGCTTCGGCTGTTAGTTGTGCAGGGGTCAACTCGGGCAATGCCTGGCCGGCAATGTCGACATCGAGCACATATTGCGAGGGGGAGATCGCATAGAAGCGCGGCTCAACGCCATCGGCAAAGATGAAGGAAGCAGCAGCGCCATCGGGGGATGAACCGGCCTCGACCGAAACCAGTTCGGGGGGCAGGCTTGTCAGCAGGGACGTCATATCCATCCCGACCGGCCACTCGAAAGTGGCCGCGCCCACATTGCCCTTCTTGGAGAAGGTCCCTTCGGTGGGCACCGTCCAGTCGAATTGCACCCGCAGGAATGTCGCATTGCGACCCACCCGAACATTCACTGCCGGATTCAGTTGCGCAGCCAACTGCGCCTTGCGGTCACGCTCGGCCTTGATCGCTGCCTGCCGCGCGCGTTCTGCCAGTTCATCAATGATGTCCTGTGGCAGCGCCGGGGGCATGCCCTGCCACGTCGTCGGCATCAGGTCGACGAAGAGTTTTTCGCCCGCCTCGATGCGATTGAAATTGAACCCGCTCTTGAGCGCCAGCCGCAGCCCCCTTCGATCGGGGTCGATGCGCGCCATGGAGAGGTAGTTTGGCATGGTGACGGCGACATCGGGAAGCAGGATGTCAACGGGGTTTTCGAATTCTACCGAGAGCACGCCATTGTCGACCCGAAACTCATAAGGCGGCAAATCATCGAGCGAGGGGAAGCTCAGGATGAGGCGGGCATAGCCATCTTCCTCGGTCGCGTAGAGTTGTCCCTGATCCTGCGCGTAAGCCGACGCGGACACGGCCAGAAAGCCGGCCAAGGCCACTGTCGCGACGCCGCGAACCGCTCGCCGCCAACCTGACTGTCCTGCTGTCTTCACCGGCCTTCTGCCCGCCCGACGCATCAATCCGCGCTTGGGGGACGGGGGATGCCCGCAGTCCTCAATACGCGAGGGTTACAACACTCCCTGGCGTCCGCCTTCTGGACGAACCTGGCCATGGAAGCCCAACCCTAGCGATGGGTACTTAACACCCCCCTAAGGGGATGGCTGGCAATTGCCTATTGTCCGATGATTTGCGGCAGCGCCGCCAGGTCTTCCGGCGCCATCTGGTCGAGCGGGTCAGTGCTGGCCGAAGCCATGCGCACCGTCAATTCCTGGGCCCGCATCGTATTCATCTCAGCCAGGATCGGCGCCATCTTGCGCGGACTCATCATCTTGGCGACGCGCAGCAATACCTCGATATCGAGCGCATTGAAGATATTGGCGGCATCCTTGGGCTTCATGGTCTCGTACATGGCCACGATACCGGCAAACTGGCCTGCCTCCATCTCCTTGCGCTCTTCGACCAGCGTGGCGATCTGCGCCTCGATGGCCTCCAGGGTCTGCTGGCGTTCCTCGATGCGCTTTTCAGCGGCCTCGACCAGCGCCGCCCGCATGGCCAGCTCCTGCTCGTAAGTGTCGAGTTCGGTCCGGCGCGCCGCGAGGCGGTCGAGCAATGCCTGTTCGGTCAGGGTCGCATTTGCCGAAGTGAGCGGCTGCGCCCCGGTCGGCGTGAGCAGTTGTGGCATCGCGTCCTGGAGCGGAGGGCAATCGGCCGGGATGACCAGGAGTTCCCCCTGGCTGGTATCGGCTTCGCCTTCCTCGGCCACGGGCCGCGGGTCGCAGGCATTTTCCGTCGCGATGATATTGGTGGCGCTTTCGCCATGATTGCCAGTCGCGGCATCGTGCTCGGCGGCCGGTTCGCCATGCGCGTCGGCAGCCGTCTCGGCCTTCGCCTCACCATGCCCACCGCTGGCAGGAGCGCCATGTCCACCCGCGGCCTTTTCGCCCAGAGTGGGCGTACCGTCGGACAGCGTTGGGCTGGCATCCACTATCGTCGGCTCGCCCGGAAGCGTGATGGTTCCGCCAGGTGCGGCCCCCGCGCCTTGACCTGAACCGCCGCCCGCCGCCTGTGCAATGCCTACCCCGGTCAGCACGTAGCCGCCATTCGTCACCAGCCCCATGGTCTTGAGAACCAGCAGGGCGGCCACGGCCAGGATGACAACCGGCAGCAGGCGGATATTGGTCACGCAGCGGCTCCCCGGCTCCGGACGCGCTCGGACAATTGCTGGAGCGCCGTCTGCACCTTGTTCGGCGGCTCGACCGGCTCGATCGCTTGGCTATGGCGTGCCACGCTGGTGATCTTGGCAATCCGCTCCATCAGGACGGTGCCGGCCGTTACGTGATTGGCCAGTTCCACGCCGAAGCGCTCGGCCTCTTCAAGGCGCGCCGTCAGCGACAAGTCGGCTTCGACGGCGGTGGACTTGAGTTCCTTGATGGCCTGGTTGGCCAGGTTGGTGGCGCCGACCAGGTCGGCCACCATCTGGCGCATCGCATCCTTGTCCTGATGCAGGCGCTTGAGGCGCTGGTTCAGGATGACGCAGTATCCGACGGTCAGGGCCAGCAGGATTGCCACAGCGCCTTCCACAAAAAGTCCAAGAGGCAGCCCGAACATCATCGTCCTTCCATCGTCTCGTCGATTGCCTCGAAGGCCGCCATAGTGACCTTGGGCGGGTTGAGCGGGTGGGTCACCCGCACGGAAACATGATTGCCGATATGGCCCATTATGGCCTCGGTCAGCTCGACATCGCCGCAGCGCAGCCGCACCGGATCGCTAGGGCTGCGCTCGAACATCAGGGTCTGGCCGGGCTGCATGTTCAAAAGCCGTGACAGCGGCAGTTCCTGCTCATGCAGCACGGCCTCGATCTCCACATCGGCCTGGTAGATTTCAGTTGCCAGATGGCCTTCCCAGATCGGATCGCGGCCGAACTTTTCACCCATGAACATCTGCAGGAGCTGTTCACGGATGGGCTCGATGGTCGCGTAGGGCAGGAGAATCTCGATCTTGCCGCCGCGATCGTCCATTTCGATGCGCAGCTCGATAAGGATGGCAGCATTGCCCGGCCGCGAAATGGCGGCAAAGCGCGGGTTGGTCTCCATGCGCTCGAGCTTGAAATTGATCTGCGTCACCGGCTCGAAGGCGCGATGCGTGTCCTCGAGGATGATCTCGATCATCTTGCGCGCCAGGGCCATTTCAATGGTCGTATATGGCCGGCCCTCGACGCGGATATTGCCCCCGATGCGGCGGCCGCCCAGGAGCACGTCGATCATCGAATAGATGAGGTTGGAGTCGACGGTGAGCAGACCATAATTCTCCCACTCCTCCGCCTTGATCACCGACAGAATGGCGGGCAGCGGGATGGAATTGAGATAGTCGCCGAACCGCACCGACGAAATCGAGTCCATGGTCACTTCGACATTGTCGGAGGTGAAGTTGCGCAGCGAAGTCGTCGCCAACCGCACCAGGCGGTCGAAGACGATTTCGAGCATCGGCAAGCGCTCATAGCTCACCAGCGCCGAGTTGATCAGCGCCTGGACACCGGTCAGCTCGACATTGCCGCCGGCGCTGGCGTCGAAGCCCAGCAGACTGTCGATTTCATCCTGGTTGAGGACACGGTCGGCGCCACCTTCGCCGTCGCCGTCGCCGCCTTCGAGCATCGCAGCCCATTCGGCAGCGGCCGCTGCAGCGCGCTCCTCATCGGTCATGTTGCTCTCGTCGAGCGCGGGGGCCGCCTCGGCGACCGGAGCCGCGTCGAGATCCTCCAGCCCCCAGTCGTCGCTCAGCTTGTCCTGGTCGCTCGGGCCAGCCATTACTGCACCAAAATTTCCTTGAAGAGCACGCTCTCCACATGTGCCGGGTAGATCGCCAGATTGACCCGGCGCAGCAGCTCTTCCTTGAGTCGATAGATCCCCGCCGAACCTTCGAGGTCGCTCTTGCGCAATTCGCGCAGGTAGACCTGGAACGCATCAATGACCTTGGCAAGCCGCGGTTGGATTTCAGTCATCATGTGTTCATCAGCGACCTCCAGGGCGATGGTCAGCTTCATGAATGAGGCTGCCTCACCCTGCGAATTGAGGTTCACCATCATGGGAGGGAGATTGAAAATGAAGGTATCGTGGGTCGCTCTACCGGCCCCAGCGGCTTCGCCATGCCCCCCGGAAGTCGCACCTCCACCCCCGGACGACGACAGGAAGAAGAACAGCCCGCCACCGGCCAGCAGCAGCACGACAATCGCAGCGCCGATAATGATGAAGAGCTTGGGAATGCCCTTCTTGGCGGGCGCTTCCGTTCCGACTTCCGCTTCCGCAGCCATGTAAGAGCCCTGTCAAATGCCCGCATTTCCGGTCGATTCCGGCTTGCCGTCCAGCTAAGGCCCAGTTGGTTAACGAAGAGTTACAATTCACCCCAAAGCGGCAGTTTTTGCCGGGCAGTTCTTGCCGATTGCAACGGCAAGGTCTGCCGGTAGTTATCCGGGGCGCCGAAATAAGTCATTGATTTTATTAAATTTGTCGGTCTGGCATGGTTTCTGCAAAGTAAATGGGCGAGGCGGCCGGCTTGGGGAAGCGGGGCGCATCGGGGACCAGACCGGGGACTGTCATGATCGAAAATGCACAACTCATCGGCTTGAGCAGGCAGATCGCCTTGCAGCGCCAGATGGACGTGGTAGCCAACAACATCGCCAACCTCAACACCACCGGTTTCAAGGCCGAGCAGATCCTGTTTGAGGAATATGTGATGCCGGTGGCCAGAGACAAAGATTTCCCCAGTTTCGACCAGCAGCTTTCCTATGTGCAGGACTGGGCAACCGTCCACGACCTCCAGGGCGGCGCCGTGGTCCAGACCGGCAACGAACTGGACGTGGCCCTTAATGGCGACGGCTTCTTCGCGGTCCAGACGGCCGCCGGCGAACGCTGGACCCGCGCGGGCGCGTTCCAACTCAACAATCAGGGCACGCTCGTCGATCTCTCTGGCAACCCTGTCCTCGGCACCGGTGGCCCGATCACCTTCGGTCCGGAAGAAGTGGGCATCACCATTGCGGCCGATGGCGCCATCTCGTCGAGCGCCGGCGCCAAGGGTCAGCTGCGCATCGTCGAATTCGCCAATGCCCAGGAACTCAAGCGCGAGGGCTCCAACCTGTTTTCCGGCGGTGAGCCACAAGTGGCCGGCAATACCCGCGTCATCCAGGGCCATATCGAGCGCTCCAACGTCTCGGGTGTCGCCGAGATGGCCGAGATGATCCGCGTGCAGCGCGCCTATGAATCGGCTGCCTCGCTGGCCCAGAAGCAGGACGACCTGCGTCGTACCGCCATCCAGCGTCTCGGCGACGCCAACGCCTGAACCTGAGGACGACCGCCATGAAAGCTCTCTATATCGCGTCGACCGGCATGGGCGCCCAGGAACGCAATGTCGAAGTCATTTCCAACAATATCGCGAACATGCGCACCACCGGCTACAAGCGGCAGCGTGCGGAGTTCCAGGACCTGCTCTATCAGCAGATCACCCGCGCCGGCTCGCAGACATCCGACCAGGGCACCATGGTTCCGGCCGGCCTGGAAATCGGTTCAGGCGTGCGCACCATCGCTACGCCCCGCGTCATGAGCCAGGGCTCGGTCAACATGACCGAAGGCGAACTCGACGTCGCCATCCGCGGCGAAGGTTTCTTCATGGTCCAGCTGCCCGACGGCCGCACCGCCTATACCCGCGACGGCTCCTTTGAGCGCGACGCCGAGGGCACCCTGGTCACTTCCAGCGGCTATCCCCTTGATCCCGGCATCACTATTCCGGGCGATGCCCGCGGCGTCTCCATCTCTCCCGATGGCACGATCGAAGCTTTCGTCGGCACGGATGCCGTTCCCACCCAGATTGGGCAACTCCAGCTGGCCCGCTTCGTCAACAAGTCCGGCCTCGAATCCATGGGCGACAACCTGTTTCTGCAAACCGCCGCCAGCGGTGCGGCTCAGGTCGGCGTACCCAATGCCGATGGCACTGGCGACCTGCTCCAAGGCTATCTCGAAATGGCCAACGTCAATTCTGTCACTGAGATCGCCGATCTTATCGCGGCCCAGCGTGCCTACGAGATGAACGCCCGTGTCATATCCGGCGCCGACGAGATGATGCGCGCAACCAGCCAGTTGAGCTGAGGAGAATGATCATGACTTCGCTCCGCGCCATCCTGTTCATCTTGACCATCCTGGCCCCGACCGGGACTGCCATTGCCGCCCCGGTCCTTCGGGCCGAGATCACTGTCAGCGCCCCCATCGTCACAGTCGGCGACATGTTCGAGGATGCCGGCGCATTGGCCGAACAGGCCCTCTTCCGCGCGCCCCTGCCCGGCACCACCGGCAATGTCGACCTGGCCGCCTTGCGCTCGGCCACGGCCCGCATCGGCCTCACGCGGTTCGACGCCAACGGCCTGTCCCAAGTTCGGGTCTCCCGCGCCGCAGCAGTCGTGGACCACGAGATGCTGGCCGGCCTGATCGCCGATGACCTGCGTAATCGCGGCATCCTGGGCAACGGAATGAGCGCCAACTTGCTCTTTGCCTCCCCGGTGGACGCGATCAAGGTCGCCACTTCAGAAGCCCCTGCCAGGCTGGAAAGCCTGCGCTACCTGCCGGGCAATGGCACATTCTCGGCGCGCTTCCAGTTGGCCGGCATGGACCGTCCGCTCGATCTCGGCGGCACGATCGAGGTCAGCATCGAAGCTCCGCACCTAGTCGCCGGTCTCCCGGCCGGAACGGTCCTCCGTCCCGAACACATCATCATGCGCCCCCTGCCCATCCAGCAGGCCGATGCTCAGGGCGTGGCCTCGCTGGACCAGCTCGTCGGCATGGCCCTCAATCGCCAGAGCCGAGACGGCATGCTGCTGCGGGCCAGCGATGTCTCGACCCCGCTCGCCGTCGCCAAGAATGACCTCGTTACCATCTATTACCGCCAGGGCCCGATGACCCTTACCGTCAAGGGCCAGGCCGTTACCAGCGCCGCCACCGGCGCCCCGCTGCAGGTCCTCAACCTGGTCTCCCGCCGCGTGATCAGTGCCATCGTTATTTCGCCCGGCGCGGTGGAAGTGTCTTCCGCGTCCATGGCTCTCGCCGGCCTCTAATATCGGGACAGATGAAAATGAACATCGCCAAGATCGCCACCATACTGACCCTCTCGCTGACACTGGGTGCCTGCAGCACCATGGATCGCCTTGCCAATGTCGGCCGGGCCCCCGCTCTCACCGCCATCGCCGACCCCACCACGACGGCCGGCTACCAGCCTGTGCGCATGCCCATGCCGGAGCCCATCGCCGACACCTACCAGCCCAATTCGCTGTATCGGACCTCGGCCAAGGGCTTCTTCAAGGACGAGCGCGCCCACCGCGTCGGCGACATCCTGACGGTAATGGTGACCATCGACGACAGTGCCCAGATCAGCAACACCACTCAGCGCAACCGCAATTCCACCAATACAGCAGGCATGGGCGGTCTGTTCGGCGCGGTCTTCTCCAACGCCACGACAGAGGCCAACCTCAACGTCGACCCGAAGGCCGCGATCAACTTCAACTCTGGTATCAACGACACCGGCAATGGTTCCGTGAACCGCAAGGAGGCGCTCGAAACCTCGGTCGCCGCCGTGGTCACCCAGGTTCTGCCGAACGGCAATCTGGTCATCGAAGGGCGCCAGGAAGTGCGGGTGAACTTCGAGGTCCGTGACCTGATCGTCGCCGGCATCGTCCGCCCCTCAGACATCCAGGCCAACAACACCATCGCCTCCACCAAGATCGCCGAAGCGCGCATCTCCTATGGTGGACGTGGCCAGATCACCGACGTGCAGCAGCCGCGCTACGGCCAGCAGGCACTCGACGCGATCCTGCCCTTCTAATCCTCTCCGGCGGCGCATCCCCATCAGCGCCGCCGCTGTCTCGGCCGATCCAGAATGGAACGGCACGGCCCCAAGCGCAGAATGTGCCGGGCCTTCCCCTTCGGGTTCCCGCTTCCCAGGCCCGGAACCCGATCTCCACGAGGCGCAGCTTCCCCGGCTGCGCCTCTCCCCATTTGTGAAGCAACCGAACCGGCCGCAGTCCGGTTTGCCCCGAAGGAGGATGACACCATGTCTCTTGCAACGGGAATTGCCCTGGGAATTGCCATCGGCGCCGGCATCGGCATAGCGCTCGACAATCTCGCCATGGGGATTGGCATCGGCGTTGCCATAGGTGTCGCCATCGGCCTTGCACTGAGGGCCACGCGCACCAATCGGGAACCCGGGGACGACGGGGACTAGCGCCCGGCCCTAAGCACGTCGCCTGACGTGAGCATGGCCCGGCCGCTGACGCTCCAGCGCCACATCCTTGAGGAAGCGATGGAACAGGCCGTTGAAGGCCTTTGGCTGTTGCAGGAACGGCGCGTGTCCCGCATCGGCTATGACATGGCACCGCTGCTGCCAGAGGTTGGCATAGGAGAGATGCTCGAGGTAACCGCGCCGCACGATGGGATCATGCGCACCATCGATGATGGCGAGCGGGACCGGGTTGGCCTCGACCTCGCGACGCTGGTCCACTCCTTCGCCCCGCATAAGGCTGCGCAGGAAAATCGGACGAAGCCGCCCATCGGTCCGCTCGATCTCCCGGAGAATTTCGGGCGTGCCCGCATCGCCGAAGCAAAAATGCATGTAGCGCTCGGCATCCCTGTGGCTGAAGAGTTCCTTGGAGGCCAGAAGGATATCCCAGCTGGCGTGAAACCCGCGCAGGGCAGCAACGGGACCTCGGGAGACCGGCGGGGTGCCCGTCAAGGCAAGTCCGGCCAGATCAGGCATGCGTGCGGCCAGTTCGATGGCAACATGCCCGCCCATCGACCACCCGTGGATCACCGGGGCCGAGACGCCGAGCGCATCGAGTGCATGCAGCACTGCATCCGCCATGCCATTGATGGAATAGGTCTGCTCGGGATGCCTGGCATCGCTGGACTGACCGTGGCCCGGCAGATCCAGCGCCACGAGCCGATAGATTTCGCCCAGGGGGCTGGCAAACTGGCGATCAAACACGGCGCTGGACGCGCCCGAGCCGTGCAGGAGCACCACCGGCATTCCACCGCCTTCGCTCTGCCGACCGTGGATAAACCCATCCGGCGTAGAAATTTTGAACTCTGTGTTGGACATAAAGCCAACTCGCTGCTGAATAGGTGGCCAAGTTACCAGCAAACGGCTAAGGGCACGTTTGCCCGAAAGGTAAACAAATCGCGGAGTGTGGACGTGGAACTTGTGTTGGATTTGGTCGTAAGTGCCGTTGGATTGGCTGTTTTCGCCCAGCATGTCTGGGCCCTGCGCGGACACTTTGCATCCACCAGCATGGCAGGCGGCGCACGGATCATCTCGGTCGGAGCGCTGGGAAGCTGTGCAATCATGCTGGTCCTGGGCTGGACTGGACCGCAGCCGCTGCTGGCGCAACTGGCAGGCATCCTGGTCATGCCGGCCTCGCTGATCCTGTTCTGGCAAGCGGTTCGCGCCTCCCGTGCGGCTCAGTTACGCTACGCCTTTGACAGTGACTTGCCACGCCAGTTGGTCACCGAGGGTCCCTACCGCTACATCAGGCACCCCTTCTACGCCTCCTACCTGGTGTTCTGGATGGGCTGGGCCGTCGCCGTCTGGTCGGTCTGGGCACTGGTACCGGTCGTGGTCATGGCAGCCCTCTACACGATTGCAGCGCGCTACGAGGAAAATCTTCTCGGCGGTAGCGAAATGGGCCCCGCCTATGCGGCCTATCGCGAGCAAGCCGGGCTCTTCTGGCCAAAATTTTGACCCACGCCGCCGCCAAACGGGGCTGCACCGGCCATAAGAGGTAATCTTCATGTCCTTTGACAAACTCGACCAGCTTGGTCGCAAGCTTGAATCGCTTGAACACGCGCTTTCCATTCTCGGCGCCGACGAGGCGACCCACATGGCCGTCGGCGGCGGCGAAAAGCGGGCCGAGGCCATGTCGAACCTGGCCGGCATGTATCACGCCCAGGCCACCGCGCCGCAGATTGCCGACTGGATCGAGGCCGCCCGGAATGAGGACCTCAGTGACGATCAGAAGCTGGCCGTGGCCGAGTTCGAGCGGGCCTATGTCAACGCGACCTGCCTGCCGACCGAATTCGTCGAGCGTCGCACGACGGCCACTATGCGCTCCGAACAGCTCTGGCGAGACCTGCGGGCCAAGGGGGACTGGGACAGTTTCCTGCCAGCGCTGGAAGGTGTGGTAGCGCTGGTGCGTGAGGAAGCGGCCTTGCGCTCGGCGGCGACGGGTCTGGCACCCTACGATGCTCTCATGGACCAGTACGATCCGGGCAATCGCACCCGCGACATCGATGCCGTGTTTTCTGATTTGAAGAGCTTTCTCAAGGACTTCGTCCCCATAGCCCTCGCAGTGCAAGAGAGTCGCCTTGCCTCCCGGCCGCGCAAGACGCTCAACGCTCCTTTCCCCATCGAACGGCAGCGTGAACTTGGCCTGGCGGCGATGCGGGCTGTGGGCTTCGACTTCACGCACGGCTCGCTTGCCGTCTCGCACCACCCGTTCTGCGGCGGCGTCCCGACCGATGTGCGCATGACGACCCGTTACCGCACCGACGAGTTTCTCTCTTCGCTGATGGGCGTGCTGCATGAAACCGGCCACGCCCTTTACGAGCAGGGCCTGCCCAAAGACTGGTCGCACTGGCCGCTGGGCAAGGCGCGCGGCATGGGCATGCATGAAAGCCAGAGCCTGTTCGTGGAAATGCAGCTCGCCAGAAGCCCGGAATTCTGGGAGTTCATGCTGCCGCTCGTGCACCAGCACCTGGGCGACGAGGCTATTGCCGGCTGGGACATTGCCGATGTTCTCAATGAAGTGAACTTCGTCGAACGCGGCTATATTCGCGTCGATGCCGACGAGGTCACCTACCCGCTGCACGTCATCCTGCGCTACGAACTGGAGCAGGACCTGGTCTCCGGCAAGCTTGAAGCCAGCCAGATTCCTGAGGCCTGGGATGCCAAGATGACCGAGTATCTCGGCATCTCCACGATCAACGATCCCAAGGATGGCCCGATGCAGGATGTGCATTGGCCCGGCGGCGCCTTCGGCTATTTCCCGAGCTACACCCTGGGCGCCATGATCGCGGCGCAACTGGGTGCGGCGATGGCCAGGGATATTCCCGACATGAAAGAGCAGATGCGCAGGGGCGAGTTCGCCGCCATCAACCAGTGGCGCGCCGACAGGGTCTGGAACCAGGCTTCGCGCTATTCCACACCTGAACTGATCACCCGTGCCGCGGGCGAAGCCCTCAATGCCGAGCACTTCAAGGCCCACTTGAAGACGCGCTACGGCGCTTAGTTATCGTTATTTTTCATGATCTTATCGAAGGCGACGGAATCACTTCCGTCGCTTTTTAGTTTATGAACCCGATCTGAATCCCCGCTTCAGGCACGGTTCGAAATCACTCCCTTACAACAGTCTCCATCAACAACGCGGTCGGAGGGACCGCAGCCCCAGACCCCAAGGAGACGTCAAAATGATCCGCAAGCTTCTCATCACCGCCCTGACCGCCACCGCCATCATCGGCGCTGCCGCTCCCGCAATGGCCAACAGCCTCTTCATCGAACAGTACGGCTTCGGCAATGCCGTCGGCGGCGGCCAGGCCGGCTGGAACAATAAGTTCGGCGCTTACCAGAACGGAAAATGGAACACCGCCATTTCCAACCAGTCCGGCGGCAACAACACTTCCGCCATCGGCCAAAATGGCAAGAACAACTACGGAGATGTCTGGCAGAACGGCTGGAACAACCAGGGTGGCGTTGGCCAGTTCGGCGACAACCACAACGCCATCCTGACCCAGGACGGCAACGGCAATGTCGCGGCTGGCGTGCAGGTCGGCAATGGCTGCAATGCCAACCTGGTCCAGCACGGCTCGAACAATGTGAGCGCCTTCGTCCAGGTCTGCCCGTAACGAAGCCCGGTCGGGGTCGAGCCACTCGACCCCGATCTTTCCCGAGGAGGAAAAAATGCTTCATCCCAAACTCTTAGCCAGTCTCTTTGCCGTGGCCGCGCTCGGCACTGCCGGTGTCGCGGCCAATGCCAATGGCATCCACGACGGTGGCGACCTCGCCTGTGGCGTCAGCACCGTGACCGAACGCGGCATGCTGGTCGTCGAAGGCGTCTTCCAGTCGCCGACGGCACTCAGCGGCGAATATCGCTTTGCTCTCAAGAGCATAGGCGGTGGCGGCTCGACCAATGTGAGCCAGGGCGGCCAGTTCTCGGCCGCAGCAGGAACCGCGGTTTCCCTGGGCAAGGTCATGGTCAATGCCGGTGCCAGCGTCGATGTGGACTTCACCGTTTCTGCCGATGGCAAGCGCCTCGACTGTTCTGCGCCGCTGACCCTGCGCAGCTGAACCGGCCCCTATCCTTCCCCACTGACCCTGCTCCGGCAGGGTCTTTTTTTAGGTCCAGGATCCCACGAATGAACGCTTTCTGAATGGCGTGCTCCGGACCGGTTCAGACCGCCACCGCTAAGGTCATCTCAACAGCCGGGAAGCCCCTGGCACCGACACCGCAAACACCTTCAGGGAGACCAAAATGACTGCTCGCTTCACCCGCACCATCGCCGCCGCCGTGACTGCAACCCTCATCGGCCTCTCGGCCGCCCCGGCCATGGCCGCCGGCCAGATCGCCATCGGCTTCACCCCCACCGATCCGGACCAGGCCCAGGCCCTGGGCATGGGGCTCAAGATGTTTTCGCTGATGCAGGGGCTCTCGGCCACCGGCGCCAATGGCTACCAGAACGGCTCGGGCAACTCGGCCGGCTTCAACCAGAACGGCTCGGGCAATCACGGCCTGATCTGGCAGGAGGGCAATGGCCACAACGGCACCATCAACCAGAACGGCAACAACAATTCCTGCGGCCTGTTCCAGTTCGGCGAGGCAACCAATGCGCAGTGCCTGCAGAACGGCGACAACCAGTCCGGCATCACTACCGTCTTCGGCTTCTAATAGAACCAGTTGACCATCAAAGGCGGGGTCCATGGGCCCCGCCTTTTGTTTTTCGCCGGCGGAAGAAATGTGCGAGAAAAATGTCGAAGCTTTCTGCCACCACTCGTCGGCTGGGCAGGAAGGCAATGTCGCCTCCATTCCGCAGGAGAGAGAAATGCGCGTAGTCGTCTTCGTCAAGGCCACTGCAGATAGTGAAAATGATGTCCTGCCCACCACCGAACTGCTGGAGGCCATGGGCAAGTACAATGAAGAACTGATCAATGCCGGTATCATGCTGGGCGGCGACGGCCTCAAGGCCACCCGCCACGCCAAGCGGGTGCATTTTTCAGGTTCCGACCGCTCCGTTATCGATGGCCCCTTCGCCGAAACCAAGGAAATCGTCGCCGGTTACTGGATCTGGGAAGTCCGCGACATGGACGAGGCGGTCGAATGGGTGAAGCGCTGCCCCAACCCGATGTTCACCGAAAGCGATATCGACATCCGCCCGGTCTTCGAAATGGCAGATTTTGCCGCCCTGATGACGCCTGAAGTCCAGGCACTCCATGACAGCAACGTCGAACGCAACATCGCGCAGAACGCCGCGCGCGAGCAGCACTGACGCCTTCCGCCGCCCGGATTTTGCCGGTAGCGTTCCGCTATGAATGCGGCGGTGACTTTCGGCGATTTCGAACTCGACCTTGCCAGCCTGACGCTCCGTCAGGCTGGCCGGCCGGTTCGGGTCGGGCAAAGGGCAATTCACCTTTTGGCGGCGCTGGTGGAAGCCGAGGGCGCCACGGTTTCCAAACCCGCTTTGATGGACCGGGCCTGGCCCGGTCTTTTCGTTGAAGAGGCCAACCTCTCGGTACAGGTTTCGCAGCTTCGGCGTCTGCTCGGGCGGGGCGAAGGCGGGCATGACTGGATCGTGACCGTCCCCGGTCTTGGCTATCGCTTTGCATTGGACCGACCCGAAGCAGCCGCTGGCAGAGACCGTCCTCGACTGGTCGTCCTCCCCTTCAGCCATGACGAGGGCGACGCGGACATGGACTATTTCGCTCAAGGTCTGGTGACAGACCTGATCGCGGCCCTCGCGGGCTTTCAGAGCCTCTCGGTGATCTCCCGCAACATTGCCTTCACCTATCGCGGACGCTTCGTGGACAGCCGGGAGGTCGCTCGGGATCTGGGCGTGGCCTACCTGCTCGAGGGCAACCTGCGACGCGACGGCAGTCGCCTGAGACTGGTTGCTGACCTGGTCGACGGCGCCACCGGAGCACAGCTCTGGGCCGAACGGTTCGACGGACGGATGGACGATGTCTTTGCCTTCCAGGACCAGATCGTCGAGTCGGTGGCCGCCCGCGCCGCGCCTTCGATCGGCGCCAGCGAACTGTTGCGCTCGCGCCGGGAACGGCCCACCAGCGTCGCCACATACGACATCTTCCTGCGCGCCAAGGCCGACCTCGACAGCGAAACCGAGCCGGCCAACCGCCGTGCCTTCGAGCTGCTGCAAAAAGCCTTGGCGAGCGAACCTGACAATGCCGCGATCCTTTGTCATGCTGCCTGGGCCCTAGAACACCGCCACACCATGGGCTGGGAGCCGTTGGCGGAGGACGACGTCGAGACGTGCCTGCTCTACACAAGGCGTTGCCTACAGCGCGCCCGTGACAATGCCCGGTTGGCGGCACAATGCGCCATTTGCCTCATGCAAGTGGGGCGCGATTATCCGGCAGCCATTGCCGTTGCGCGGGAGGCGGCGCGTGCCAATCCCAACGATCCCTTCGTCATCGCCGTAGCCGGGGTCAGCGCCATTCATTGCGGTACGCTGGAAGAGGCGGAAGCGCACCTGCGGCGCGTCCTCGCCATCGCGCCGCTCGATCCCGACACCCGCTTCGCGCTCACCGGCTTGCCATGATTGAAATCATCCGCGGCCAGCATGAACGGGCGCTGGCATTGGCCGGTCACGCGTTGGCGGTCAGCCCTCACTTCGATGCCACACATTGGATGCTGGTCGCCGCCAATGCACATCTCGGGCGTCGGGAGGAAGCCGTCCGGCGCCTGTCGGACCTGATGCGCCTGTCGCCGGACGTCACCCTCGGCAGGATCAGAATCGGCCAACCCGCAATGATACCTGGCAGGATCGAGCCCGTTCTTGAAGGCCTTCGTCTCGCCGGAATGCCTGCGTGATCTTTTGCAACTCTTTGGATCGGCTTTAGGACCGCGCCCTGCGGCCCTGGCATCCTGTCTCCAGCTTCAAGCAAAGGGAGACGACTATGACGTACTTCGATGCCAGCCAGGGCCAACATCAACCCGCGGACTGGCCGCAGGATCAGGATGCGGTTGTAGCGGCACCGGACAATCACGACGTGCTCTACGAGGACGAGCATATCCGCGTGCTTTCCGTGACCCTGCGGCCCGGTACGCCCGAGCCACTTCACCATCACCGCTATCCATCCATATTCGTCATCGACCGATTGGTGCCATTGCGGGATTTCGATGCCGCCGGCAACGAGGTGGAACTGCCCATACCCAAGGCTTTCGACATGCCGCTGGTGCTGCAGATGCCGCCCCAGGACCTGCACTCCGTCCTCAATGTCGGAGAGAGCCTGTTCCACGGGACAAGGGTGGAATTCAAGACCGGCTTCCCGAAATGAAACTGATCTCAGCCCAGTTCTACGCCAAGCCGGGCCTGCGCCAGACACTCCTGGACGCTGCGCACCACCACCAGGTCGAAACCCGAAAGGAGGAAGGCTGTCTCTTCTTTCACCTTGTTCCCATGCCGGACGATCCGGATGGCCTGATCATGTCCGAAGGATTTGTCAGCGAGGAAGTGCACCGCCAACATGCGGACACTGACCGGATGCGCGCCCTGCTTGCTCAATGGCCCACCCTGCTCGCCCGCGTCGACTACTACACCCTGACCGGCGAAGGCGTCGTCGAGCACGAGACCTTCTAGCCGCAAACAAAAAGCCCGCATCGCTGCGGGCTTCTTAATGTTCATATGCCGGCAGGCCTATTCGTCGCGATAAACCTTTTCGCGGCGCTCGTGCAACTCCTGGGCTTCCAGGCTCAGCGTCGCCGTCGGGCGGGCATCGAGCCGCGCCAGGCCGATCGGGTCACCGGTTTCTTCGCAATAGCCGTAGGTCCCGTCATCGATGCGCTTGAGCGCAGCATCGATCTTGGAGATCAGCTTACGCTGACGGTCGCGGGTCCGCAGCTCAAGCGATCGATCGCTTTCAGAGCTGGCCCGGTCAGCCATATCCGGGTGGTTCTGGCTTTCTTCCTGGAGGTTCTCGAGAGTCAGGCGACTCTCGCGCAAAATCTCGTCCTTCCAGGCGTTCAGCTTATTCCTGAAGTATTCCCGCTGCCGCGGGTTCATGAACGGCTCGTCCTCGCTGGGTCGATAATCCGTAAGTTCAACCGAAGACATCAGCAGACTCAACTCCAATGCGCCCTTGGCGGCCTATATATGCGCCTCGCCCGCCCCCGGCAAGCAAACAAGTTACACCTCGTTAACGCAAGAAATCGCGCCGCGTCAGGCCCCTAGCGCAAAACCGGCAACATCTTGATGACGAACGGACAATTTACCGCAAGTCAAAGCTGGGGATATCGCCCCAGTTTGGCCAGCTCGACCCGCGCGCGCAGCTCGATATCGTCGATGAGGGCGTCCAGGCCCGGCTCAACCCTTTCGCGCAGAGCGCTCAGCTGCGTCACCATGGCATCGAGGCGCTGCGGCGTGGTGCGCCCGATCAGCAGGTCTGCCTTCATCTCTTCGAGCAGATCGAGCAGGGTCGTGCCTCGCTTGACCGCCTTGCGCCGGCTTTCGGTGAAGTCCCCCACCGCCTGCAGGGCCAGAATGGCATCCAGACCCGTCGCCGGCGCCACCGGGGCGGCTGTATTCACCCGCGCCGCTCCATGCTCGCCTGCGGGCACGAAGGCAGGACCGCTGCCGGCCTTGCCGGTGGCGCTCCTGCCAGCGACACCGCTGGCTCGATTGGTGGCATCTATGCGCAAGGGGCCTGACTCACCTTCGATTGCGTTAGCGGCAAAATCTGCCCACCGGAGTTAACAAGGCCTTAACATGCCCGGCAAGAATTGCAGGGCGAAGGCCGTGCGCCCGCTCAGGCTGCTGCCACGATCAAAATTAATCTAACCAAATCAGTATATTAGTCGAAACTGAGGCACTTGGCACAGTTCTGGCATTGAAACCTGCGAGAGCCGCGCCATGGGGATGGAGCGGCATCATTCGGGGAATAAAATGCCGAACCGTCTGCTTCGTACCATTGCCGCCATCATCCTGGGCACGACGCTGATTGCGGCGCCGCTCACGCCCGTCCAGGCCGCGCCCGCGCGCATCAAGGATATCGTGGATATGGAAGGCATCCGCGAGAACCAACTGGTCGGCTATGGCCTTGTGGTCGGTCTCAACGGCACCGGCGACAGTCTCAACAATTCGCCCTTCACCAAACAGTCGCTGCAATCCATGCTCGAACGGCTGGGCGTCAATACCCAGGGCGAGAATGTCCGCACCGCCAATGTCGCGGCGGTGATGGTGACGGCCAACCTGCCACCCTTCGCCACGCAGGGCTCGCGCATGGACGTATCGGTGGCTGCTCTTGGCGATAGCGACAGCCTGCAAGGCGGGACGCTGCTGGTTACGCCCCTGCTCGGCGCCGACGGCCAAGTCTATGCGATTGCCCAGGGTCCGGTGCTGATCAACGGCTTCAGCGCCCAGGGCGATGCCGCAAGCGTTATTTCCGGTGTACCAACCACCGGGCGCATTTCCTCCGGCGCTCTGATCGAACGGGAAATTGATTTCCACCTCGGATCGCAGACATCGCTGCGCCTGGCCCTGCGCAATCCCGACCTGACCACGGCCCGCCGCATCGCCCTGGCCGTCAACGACTTCATCGGCACGCCCACGGCTGTGCCGGAGGACCCGGCGACGGTACGCGTCACCCTGCCCCGCAACTTCAACGGCAATATCGTCGACCTGCTGACCGATATCGAGCAGTTGATCGTCCAGACCGACCAGCCAGCCAAGATCGTCATCGACGAGAATTCCGGCATCATCGTCATGGGCAAGGATGTGCGGGTATCGAGCGTAGCCGTGGCCCAGTCGAACCTGACCGTCACCATCGCCGAAAATCCCGAAGTGGTGCAGCCCAATCCGCTCAGCCTGGGGCAGACCGCGGTGGAGGCCAATACCAACCTCAACGTCAACCAGTCCGACACGGCCCTGCAGGTGGTCAAGGAGTCGGTGACGCTGCAGCAATTGGTCGATGGGCTCAATGCGCTGGGAATTTCGCCGCGCGACCTCATCGCCATCCTCCAGGCCATAAAGGCCACGGGCGCCCTGCAGGCCGAGATCGAGGTGCTGTGATGGTCGCGATCGATCCTGCCGCCTCCAGCCTCACGCCGCGTCAGCTGCAGACCATAAAGACCCAGGCCCAGGAACTCGAAGGCGTGTTCCTCAACATGCTGACCAAGGAAATGTTCGCTTCCATCAAGGGCGACGAGAATTTCGGCGGCGGCTTCGGCGAGGAGACCTGGCGCTCCATGCAGGCCGAACAGCTTGCCAACACCATGGCCCAAAGTGGCGGCATCGGCCTCGCCGATGAACTCATGGGGCAGATGGTCGCCCTGCAGGAAGCTGCCAATGCCAGCCGTGGCCTCACCCAATCCAATATCGTTGCTAGTTCCGGAGTGTACGGAAAATGACCGCTGCCGCCCGCCTCGCCGTCCTCGACGCCCTTCCCGGCGCAGAACTCTGCGCCCATGCCGAGCAGGCGCTGACCGCGCTGGTCGACGTGATGAACCAGGAAACCACCCTGCTCCGCGCCGGGCATATGCGGCAGGCCGGCCAGCTGACGCCGGACAAGACGCGGCTGGCGCAGGACTATGTCACCTTCGCCCGCGCCATCCAGCGCCAGAGCGTGCGATTGACCACTGAAGCACCAGCAGCCCTCGAGCGCTTGCGGGCCGGACATGAGAGCCTGGCCACCCAGATGGCGGAAAACCTGCGGGTGCTGGCCACGGCCAAGACTGTCACCGAGGACGTACTCACCGACGTCGCCCGCATGGTCGGACAGCAGAACCGCGCCAAGACCTATGGCACGGCCGGCACCATCACCTCGGACGCCAATTCCTCGGCCAAGGGTATCGCCATCAACCGGGCCCTGTAATCGCTGGCATTTGCATCAAATACGAAACACGGCAGTTACGCGAGAATAAGGAGCGCAGCTTAGGGTTTCCGCGAATAGGTGCATTCGGGGGAAGGTAATGGTTGCAAACCTCGCCATCGAGCCCGTTTCTCCGGGCTCCGCAAATCTGATGGAATTTCGACATCGTCCCGCCATGGGCGAGCGCACCGTGCTGCAGGACAGCCCGCAGAAGGCGCCCGCAAGCGCTCGGGCAGGAGATCGCGACAAGGGCCTGCTGGGCGAACGCAAGCCAGCCAATGACGACCAGCCCGTCGAGCCGGAGCGCAACCGCGCCGCCGACTTCGCCGCTGCGGTCATTGCCGGCGCCCTGCCCCCGACACCGCAATCCATGGAGGAATTGCTGCGCCGCATCGGCTCGGCCGAAATCCCCCAGGAATCCCAGGCCAGGCTCAAAGACCTTCTGGCTTAAGTTAACGCTTTCCTAGACTCCTCCCAGGTCAACGCCAGCAAGAAGCCCCGGATTCCGGGGCTTCCTCTGTTTGCGACAGATAAATTCGTGCGCAGTATTTGCCCAAAGTTTCGGCAACCACTTAACCCTTCTTTATAGGCTCGCAGTCAAGGATCGTTCCAGCCTCAGGAGAGGCGTCGTAGTATGCGTAATCCTAGAAAAGGACCCTGCCAAAATGGCTGATATCTCTCTCTCCAAAGCCGTCCGCTCGAACCTGCTGTCCCTCAAGGGCACGGCCGACATGATGGCCTCCACCCAGAACCGCCTCGCCACTGGTAACAAGGTGAACTCGGCTCTGGACAATCCCTCCAGCTGGTTCACCGCCAAGGGCC